>ERZ1023897.15-NODE-15-length-102905-cov-46.131629_pt1 | contig 102905 bp, 94 predicted proteins | sample MGYA00380399_ERZ1023897 | MGnify/ENA primary metagenome ERZ1023897 (study PRJEB33179, sample SAMN07448995) | human gut metagenome | biome: Human-gut; feature: Human associated habitat; material: Faeces | host: Homo sapiens | place: India: Bhopal | collected... | reverse complement strand
TTTTGTTCGCTTGTTTTGTTCGCTTGTTTTGTTCGCTTGTTTTGTTCGCTTGTTTCTTAAATTCAAGCGATAAACGAGTCCTGTCAGGATTATAACTTTCTTCCACCACAGGCATTGGCCAGCCTTCATTCTCCCAAACCTGATAAATATCTGGGATACCACTACCGGCTCTTTCACCAATACCAATCATATTAAACATCTTCATTAGTGTTTTATTTCTAGGATCTGAAATACCACCACGAAGCATCTGCTTTTTACCAGTGCGAATGCTACCAGGATTCTCGATAACCAACTTGTCATCTTCCTTCTTAATCACTACACCGCAAGGCAAGAAATAATCTGTATTAACCAAACAATTAACTAAAGCCTCTCGAACTGCCTTATGAACTGGAGTATCATCCACCCTCGTAATACCTTCAAGCTTAAAAGGCTTCTTAATATCCTTTGCAATTTTGCTATTTACTCTAAAGAAGAAATCAAATACATTACCGCTCCAATCACCGGAGCTAGACTGCAAGCGATCTGTCCAACGTATTGTTGGGTCAAGCATCTCTCTATAATCTAGGAAATACTCTGGAAATTCTCTTACGATATGATATTCTTCACCGAACATAAGCAACCCAGCTGTAGTAGGATGTAATTTACCATCCTCGCCAAATCCTGCTGCACCTATTCTCTCTAAATACTCATCATCTGGCAAATTATTAAATACGTGCTCTGGACGATAGCTCTTATGATGATTTCTGAATCCCTTCAAGGACTCTGTATCAATTGCAGAAATATCAAACTGTTCTACAATCTTCATATCCTCTGTCTCATCCGCAGCATCACGGAGCATACCTTTAATTTCTGCCTTTGAGCAATGATAGTCGCCTTCCCAATCTCTACGATAGCAGCCACCAAATAAATCGTTATTAATATAAACAGGCTTCTGCTCACGTTTAGCTCTTGGTACATAAATAACCAGAATGGTATCACCATTAACCTCGTAGGACTCCACATTTTTATCCGATAGCAAATTAATGCTTACCTTCTTAGTATCATGAATTGTGTTCCAAAAGTTTCTCTTAAGTTTATCCGCATTCTTAAGTCCAGTAGTATACCAAGTTCCATCCTGCCGCTCTCCAACGCCAAGAATAATAACACCACCATTAGAATTGGCAAATGAGGAATACGACTCCCATAATGCTATAGGCAATCCACCTTCTGCCTTTTTCACTTCTCGGCAGTTATCTTCTTTGTATTTATCAAAGTTCGATAAATCAAACAAATCTGGCATATGAGATTCTCAGCTCCTTTCCTCCATATACATAAACGAATTCTCAAAAATTATCAATTCAATTTTTCAGCCCATTCTGCTTCCTTGAAGCCAACAAGCACAGTATCTCCATTTACAACAAGTGGACGCTTTACCAACATTCCATTTGTAGCAAGTAACTGAATCTGTTCCTCTTCACTCATTGTAGGCAGCTTGTCCTTAAGCTGCATTTCTTTATAAAGAAGCCCGCTAGTATTAAAGAACTTCTTAAGGGTCAGTCCACTCTTCCCATACCATTCCTTTAATTCGTCATAAGTAGGATTCACCTCTACAATATGGCGCTCAGTATATTTTATATTATGCTCATCCAGCCATTTTTTAGCCTTTTGACAGGTTGAACATTTGGGGTAACATATAAATAACATTTATTAACACCTCTCAATTATTTTTTAATTGATCTGCTATATCTACATTTCGGATAATTCATACATCCGTAAAATCTACCATATGGTCCACTTCGCTCTCTCAGTTTTCCTCCACAATCAGGGCAAATCGTAAGCAAACAAATACTCTCGCAGTGCCATGAGTACGCAATAAAAATGCACATCCCATGGCTTATTCGTTAAGTCTGGGTTCAAAAATGATGCAACAGTCCCCTGCTGGTACCTGCAAAAATAAGCATGATGCATCACTTTGCACCTGCCATAGAAAAAGATTAGATTTATTTTTGAGATACAAATCTGACTAACCTACATGTGATTTGTTCTGCTCTTTCTCTATGATCCACTTATCCCGTTGATAACTTCTAAAATATTGTACCATAGATTTTTCATTTCGAAAATTCCTTTCCTCTAAAAATGGGCAGAAGCAAACCTACAATTCTTCATAAAAAAAGACACCGCATTTTTACGGTATCCTCTAAGTTCATCTATTACATTGTCATATTCGATTCCGACATCTCCTGCTTTTCTGACATTACCATGTCATAGACAGGCTTTAAAATCTGTTCAAACCTCTTATAAAAGGTTTTCTGCAGCTCGGTGATATAAGGGACTTCATCAATAAACCCTTTTATCTGCTCCAGGTTAATTTGGGGACCATGCTTCTTGATTTTTTCTGCAAGACGGATAAATGCCTTGCTCTCGCAATCCTGTTTCACTTTGGCTTCACTCTGGCTGATGTATTCCTCCGAATTTTGTATGGTCTCTGTTGCTATGCTGCATAAAAGGTTATGCCCCAGATAGAGCTTTGCTTCCAGTACACTTCTGTGATACTTGGTACACTCGTTGCTCTCTCCACGGTTATAACATCTGCTCAGATAATAGTCATTCTTTTTCTGATACCCTTCGTCCAGTTCCGTGGCATCTATGATAATCTGCCATTTTTTCAATACTCTGGCATCGTTAAAGGTTTTCCGCCGTATCATGGTATATGCGATATCTTTCTGTATTTCTTCCAATTCTTCCGGATTCAGTCTTTCCAGAAATTCATTTTCGGTAACACCATGGGGAAGATAATCCCTTTGTATCTCCAAAAAAAATAGAGATTTTCCACAACTTTATCATCATTAAATCTGCGGTTCATTTCCTGCATACTTGAAATTCCGCCAATGCACTTGTAATACAGCGTTCCCAGCATAGTCTTGACGGAATAGTCAATATAACTTTGATTGCGTGGATCCTTCACTCTTGAAAATTTTGAAAATAATGTCGGATAAAACTTCCTTTGGATTCAGTTGCATTCAACGATCGGATTCTGCTTTAATTTTTTTCTGATTCGTTCCTGTTCTCTGCTCATTTTTTCCTTTGCGACAAAGTTTTTCTTTATTGTACCTTATCGCAAAGGATTTTCCCTTAAAATCAGCAAAATTTATTGCGAAATATTTTTACCTGTCAATACTGTATACAAAAAGGCTACTGCCAGGAGGTATCATACATTTTCACAAAAGTGATACCTTTTAGCAAAAGCCTATTATTCAGCAGAGTCTCAAAACACCCCTCTGCTACGATATTCAAATGGTTCATTCATAAGGCTACAAAATACACATCCATTTTTGCTCCTTAATATCCCACAAACCGCAGAAAATCAAGGTTTCTTTGAAAGCAGACAAACCGTTTCAATATTTACAGTAACAGGGATTTTATACTGCATTGCAAAAGTATGTAATGTATATTCAGGATTGGGGTAATGTTTTTTTTTGATATTTCTTCACATATTTTTTAACTCAAAAATATACTTGTTCTGCCGGGTATTCTGTTCTCATAATATTTCGTAACGTATCGAAATTAGTATTTCGTAAACGCCTTCCAGTTACATTTGTTTGCAAATAAAGTATATAGTCCTGCAAGTTTTGAAAATTTTCATTTTGAACATTAATATCTTTCCGTAAAAAACTTCCTATCGCAGTATTTACAGCTTTGACCTCATAATTTCTCACATTCCAATATGGATGTAATTCTAATTTTTCATATAATTCTTTTAGCATTCCATTCATTGGTTGCGGATCATTAGTGTGAAAGAAAGTAGAGGAAAGCCATAAACTGGCGCACTTGAATAAGCTGTCTAAGGCAGGCAACTTTTTGAAGTGTTATAGAGTTAAAAAATTGGATTAAGAAGCTAATGGCTCATCAGGAGGAAGGAGTCCCTCCCGCTGCAACAGTTTCTTAGCCTGCTTGATAGCTTTTGCCTTTTGTTTTTCAACAAGAGCTACAGGCATATCGATTTTATAAAGGTCGCTCGGATTCCACTGCTCGCCAGTAGACAGCATCTGGTAGATGGCGGTAAGAATCATACGGGCAATTGCGATAATGGCTCTTTTCTTGCCACGACGTTTAACAAGAGATTCATATTTCTTTTTGTAGTAAGGAGATTTGTCAGATTTTACGGCTGCATGAGCACACTGTACTAATACAGGTTTGAGGTAGACTCCGGCACGTGTAATCCGAACAGATTTCTTCTTACCAGCAGATTCATTGCTGCCAGGTGTTAAACCAGCCCAGCAACATAAACGTTTGGAACTTGAGAACTGAGACATATCCGTACCGGTTTCGGAGATGATAGTGATTGCACTATCACGTTTGACACCCGGAATGGTACAGAGGAACTGGACAGCATTTTCAAAATCAGGATTAGAAGAAATCATATTTTCTATCATTTTATCAACATCGTTGATTTCGGCTGTGATATAATCCATATGTGCGCGGACAAGACGCATACGGTATTTTTGGGCATCAGTCATCTGATATCCTTCGACGGATTCTATAACAGCATCTTCTTTGGATTTGAGGCTCCGAAGAAGTTTAGATGCGATTTCTTCGTGGTTAATGGATGTACCCGATTGTTCAAGCAGATAGTCGATAATAGACGTGGATGACTTCCCAAAGATATCGGAAACAATAGAATCTAATGCAACATTACAGACAGTAAGAGCATTCTGGTATCTATTCTTTTCACTTGAACGGCAGGAAACAAGCTTGTAGCGATAGCGAGTGTATTCCCTGAGAATACGGACTTTCTTACAAGGAATATAGCTGCCCTTGACAAGGCCAAGACGGAACAAATCCCCAATCCATTTAGAATCTTTGGTATCATCTTTGTTGCCTTTCACTGCCTTTACCCATTTAGGATTGGCAATGACAACATTGATTTTATCTTCCAGAAGATTAAAGACAGGAACCCAGTATTTACCAGTGGATTCCATACAGACATCATGGCAGTGATTGTCAAGAAGCCATTGCTTGAATTCAAGAATTGAATTGTTAAAGGTGGAAAAGCGTTTCTTTTGGTAAGAGGGTTCAATGCCACCAGTAGTTTTTACAATTGTGGCAACGAGAAAAGATTTATGAACATCGACACCACAACAGGTTTGATAAGTAACTTTCATAGACGGACTCCTTTCACAAATGATAAGAAGCCATTGACTGAACTGCCACACAATTAAACCAAGGTGCTTAAACAATTCTTAGTGTACGGATTCATAATACCACTTATTTGTGCTTGAAAAGGCAGAACTTACACTGATTAGTATGCTGTCTAAAACGAAGAAAGTTGTTACAACTTATCCTCCCGTGCTTTGTAGTGTAGCTTCTTACAAACTATTTTAAAGCACAACGTAAAGAGTTAAAACACTTTCATTACTATTTGTGCCGCCGGCTGAAGGCGGCGGAATGGAGATTAATATGTAAAATCATTAATGAACGAGCAAACAAAATCAAACTTCTTAATTTAGAATTTTCTACATTGTTTTTATTCCCATTTCCAGTTCCACCATTACCTCTTCCTACACCATTGTTATCTTCTATGAAAATACTTTGCTTCTTTGGTACTGGTTTATTCCAACTCTTAAGCATTTTCCTTCCAACTGTCTCTGAAAAAACCGGGAAATATTGGATATCCTTGATTACGTCACAAACTCTAAACATTATGAAAGAATTTTCAATATCACGATTACCCGTTGCATAACTGCTGACAATTTTCTCAGGCAATAATTCTTCAAAAGACTCTACATCAACTTCAAAATCTTTTCCTATACTGATTCTAGCCTCTCCATTTTTACAATATTCTTTCTTAAAAATTGCAATCTCATATTCATTCGCTGTTCTCAATCTTTACCCTCCAATCTTATACTATTTTTGAAATAATTTCTTTAAATCTATCCCGATCCCATTAAAATTAGGCTCTAATAATATTGATTCTTTCAAATTTTTCCAAAATGTGATTTGTGTTCTGCTCTTTCTCTATGGTACAGCAACTGCATAAAACCTTTACGCCATTGTACCATAGATTGTTTGTTTCGGAAATTGCTTTCCTCAAAAAAATGGGCAGAAGAAAGCTCTCAAATCACTATTGACTTGGGAGCATTATTCCGACCATTTTACCAGAGTTATACTCTATTATTTTTCAAATTGCTTTCTATACTTTGTTGTTTCAATATGAGTAATAAAGTCTGTAAAACCAGAATTAATTATTACTTGTATCTGTTCCTCTAATTCTATAGCAACTTTTTGATTTACTTCTGACTTAATATCCAATTTTTTATATAACATCAAGTATTCTTTTATATACTTTGTCAAGATTCTATTCAATTCAATTGCTTTATCTTCATCATCCTTAACACATTTTTAAATAGATTATACCAAAATAATTTATCTCTTTCTACAAATTACAACATTATATATCAATAATACACAATCAATATACATCACGTCATGATAATTACTTATTTACAATCATACTTTCTTATAAAAATGTGTAGAAGAAAACCTCCAAATCTTTAAATGACTTGGAGGCTTGTTCCCAACCATTATATATTTTACTGTTTTCTGTATCTAGTTATCTTTCTCCAATTTTTCGGAAAACCCATTTTCTCATATAACTCTTGCTCCGATATACTATCATGCTTCTTAAGATATTTATCAATTAAAGTTTTAAGTTCTTTTATAAATTCCTTGTACCAACTATCACTCAACATATATCTTAAAGCAATCACAACTGAAAACAAATCATTTTTTCCATTCACATATTGTGTGCCTTTTTGAGCAATTTTTAATTTCATATGTATCGGTAAATCTGGAATGCTGTCGGTAGTTCTATATGTAAATAATCGTTCACCATGCGCACAGACATTTCTGAATTTTACCATTACAGCCAAAATAGAAATCATTTGACTCTCGTTGATACATGGATAATTCCTGCTGACTTTAATCTGTATATCCTGCGGAAGCAGCATATACATTTTTGAGATATTTCCAAATGTCAATGCATTTGTCAGTACCCATAACGGAACATTTCCATATTTTCTCTGTGCATGATTTATGTAATGATAATCTGTCGGCTTTGTAACATACCCTTCTAATATTTTTATTAAACGGTCAATATCTCTTTGATTTTTCTTACCTACATAATTGTAATTTGCAGTATCAAGATATTCCTTTTGGTTCTCACCATTCTTCTCTGTAAAATAGTAGGAGACTTGTGACTTTATTTCATTTTCTACTTTAATGAGATATCTCAAAAGCAACTGCCTTAAAGATTCATCAAAATAATACAACTCTACAATATCCTCAAATCTCGTTCCATCCTTGTACTTCTTGGTTGTTGGATTTTTAAAGATATCCTTATACCCTCCAATTAATGAATAGTAGCTTGTCTGCCTTAAAATCTCCTTGGCATATGCCTCATCATCAATTTGCAGATTTTTCTCATTTTTCAGTTTTTCTATTTGCTGATCATAACTCAAAAAAATCTTTGGCATATACAATGTCTCCTTAAAGTAAAAAAGAGGAGCCCCCGCAGGTTCTCCCCCGGTCGCAGGCCTCACAGGTTTCTGCAACGCGATCACTGTATTCAGTTTACTTGACTTTAAAGTTTATGTCAAGCAATTTCTACAGCTACTATAGTATATGCCATTTTTTTAATTTAATTCCTTACAAGAAAAATATTATTCGTAAAATGGCCGTGCCTATATCTTTACAGCACATCTTCATCATGGTATTAATTCAATTCTATTAATGCTTCACTCTATTGGATTGGATTGCCTTGCCTTTAGTACCTAAATACCTCTTTGGCGTTTTCACAAAATATATCCATCATATCTGACTTTACAATATCCGATATTTTTAATGCTGCTCTATTAAGTTCTTTTTCTATTTCTTCAATATGTTGAACTTTGAATGTAAATGGTGCATCTGTTTCCAACAACATGCGTTCAACAGGCACAGTATTTATTATCTCCAATCCTGATTTTGTTTTTAACATACTTGGATTAATCGAAAAATAGCATCCTAATTCTATTGCTTTCTCTAGCTGTGGTATTGTACCGGTAAACCAGTGGAAGATATATTTATTACTTCTTTGTGTTCTGTATTCTCTCAGAATTTCAATAACTGTATTTGCCGACTTAAGAGAATGAACAGAAACCACTTTTTCTCCACACTGTTCACATAACTTGACAATATCACGAAATACATGCACCTGCACTTCTTTTGTCTGAATATATTCTTTGCTAAAATCCAAGCCTACTTCGCCAATATAGTGACTTTTTTCAAATAATGCCTTAAACAAGCTCATATCATCATAGCCGCTAGAAATTAATTGGGGATGCATCCCTAATCCAACTTTAATACGAGGATTACTTCTGCAAAACTGTACTTCTCTATCATATGCCTTGGGGGTAGTACCAACTGCAAATAGACTCATATCAGAATTTTGCATCTCTTTTATAAATCCTGCCATGTTGTCCATTAAATCCAAATGGCAATGTGCATCATAAATCATTATTACTACCCTCTTCAGCTAAATTATTCTGTATAAAATTATCTACTTCCAATAAACCTCTCACATATATATCAGCCAATTCCTGCAAATATTCATCATCTTGCGGTAATGGTCCTGGCTTATGTATATAGAATAAAGCACGATTACTATCCTGTTTTATTTTATCAATTGCATACTGGAAAGAACGCAATTGGATTCCCATTCCTTCTGAATTTTTACTTTGCATTTCATGAATAGATGTCTCGGTATATACAGTACCATCACTACCAAAAGCTTTATACATCGCTGCTCTTCTAATTAAACAAGGAACACAATACCCACAATGTTGCGGACTAAGTTTTTTCCATCTTGCTTTTCCTGGTGATGAACATGAAAACGATAACTTCATAGTCTCATATAGCACATCTTTGTTCTTACATTCTGAAGCCATTTCTCCCTTGGTCTTATTCCAATAGGGATTTTTCACTGATATATTTAACCTTAATCCCCGCAGTAACTCATTCCATAAAGAAAGGTAAAACGGATGCGTTGTTCTTGTACTAAATGAACCTACTCTGGTTTCATCCAATGGTACATTTAATGCAATCAAACCATTTTCCGGAACCAGCAATTCGCTAATATTATCCATACCAGACATTGCAAAAATCGCATAACCAATAAAAAGAAACGATCTACTTCTTGTATTATTATCATTACCACCTTCCGGAATGTAATTATTGGGAAATACCATCCACAAGTCGAGCCAAGTATGTAATACATCTGGATATAGCAGTTCAAATTTATCCACTATATTTTTTTGCGCATTTTTTGTAAGTCCTTCACCTGCATGACTTATCAGCAAGGTATTTTTCTTGTCTTCCATTAAATTAATAGTACTTATAAGACTATCCATTCCTCCTGAGAACAATGATACTTCATCATATTTATTTGATTTTTCTCCTATTTCGTCAGGTTTACTAAACTGCCACATTCTACTTGACAATGTGATTTTCCATAAATCGCCTGTAAGAAATTTAAGCATACGTTCAACCGTATAAATCTGTGTTTCCCACAATTCTACATTTGATACCGGTATTTCTAATTCAATTTCTCTCGACCAAGAGTCTTGTCCATGTACCACTCTCTCAATACGTGTATCTGCCAAATAAACCATTGTTGCCAGAGACATAATATCAAATCCAATTTCCGTGGGATATACATTTTCTTTATATAGTTTCTCCTTAACATGGTTTAATCCATAGTTTAGTTCACCCGCAGAAAGCATAGGAACATCAACAACAACTGTACCATTCTCTCTCCTTGACTCTATATTCTGAATTTCATAATTTGCTCTTAACCTATATCGATTCATTCATTTTCACCTGCACTTACCATAATATCAAATGCTTCCTTATACACTTGATTAACTATTCTTAGCGAATCTCCCTGTCGAATATTCCCTGTCTGTATGTTCAGATTTGCTACTGCATCAGATACAGAACCTTTAACAAAGTCTTTCATTTGAACTATTATACTGTCCGATGTGGCCCTATCCTGTGGCAACAAAATAATCTTATTTCCAATATCATTCGTAATTCTACTAAATATAGCATTTGCCATAGTGCGTTCCACAATTACCATAATCTGTTCAGAGGTCAAATCCTCAAATTTAATTGTAGCTATCTCTGGTGATTCTTCTATTGCAGAAATATATGCTGACCGCGCAATGCCTTCATCTTGTGGTCCTCCATCCGGACAAACAAAATCAGTAATAGCAATAAATGCATCACTTGCAGTCTTATGGGAAAGGTTTTCAATAGAAAGATATTGCTCGACAGCTCTTGCTCCGCCTGAAGCAAATGCACCCGCAATATTTAACAATCTCGCTGTACTGCTTCTGGCTGCTCCCATTCTTTGCGTCGCATTTGAACTACCACCTAAAGAATTTCTTATGTAATTAGAAACACTTTTCCGCCCTAAACTGCTATCCCGTCCACCAGAATTTATATATCTTGTAAATTCACCACGTGGTGCTGTAAAACGTTCCGCATCACCTGTCGGTGGAATTTGATTACCATTGACACCTTGAAGCGTTTCATTTTGCATATTTTCATCAGGGTCCTGTAACCATGATGGTACTAGCGGTGTTCCTCCTTTTTGTCCTCCATTATGTGTTGATGTTCCCATTATCAATCACCTCACATCTTTTTTAAAGCAGCCTTAACAACTGATGTACCGCCACTTTTAAGTTTGTCAAAATATTGATTTAAAGTCTTTCTTTCTTCACAGTCCTTCGGAATAGCTTTATCCCATCCATGTATAATCCACACACCAACATTAGAAACAGGAATAGCATCTATAAAATTTACCAAACTTTTCCGAAGATCAGGTTTATTCTGTACCAATATAATTAAACCATCTGTCCCCTTCGGTTTCGTATCAAATTGACCTCTTTCCATGATTTTTTGAACAACAACATCAAACACTTGGTCAGATTCTTGACTTGTCAAGTTTTGCAAATCCTCAATATGTCCAACAATCGTCATTTCATCTCTAAAAAGCAAATCAACAACTTCTGATAAATCACTTTGAGAAGATTTACCTGAAAAGTAATCAATCTTTTCTTTGCAAGCATAATAATATGGTCTCAAGTCTTTGTCAGTAATTTCCGGTTCCGTAATAAGCCATTCCCCAATCTTATTTAAATCATACCAACGCTCTTTTGCTTCCACTGCTTCCTTGTCTTCGACCATTTTTTGAATATCAGAAAGTATTTCCGGTATTTCTCCCCATTTTCCTTCTGAATCCAAATGATTAGGTAATTCTTTATAAAAATCTGTTTCATAATATTCTGCCAGCATCATCTTTGCTAAAATTGCAAGTTCCAGTTCATCTCCAAACCCACGATTCTTCGCAATTTCATAACGTAACAGCAGCATATTTACAAACCGTTTTATCTTCCTTGGATTTCCATCTGTATTCTGTGCTAGCAAATGGCATATTTGTGTCGCAATCAATACTTCATTTGCAGCCTTCTCATAATCAGTTCCAAGAAGCCCTTTTACATCGTCAACTGTGAGACTTTCTACATTCCACGGCTTCCTTATTCTTGATAATCCTTCTTCTCTCAGCTTTTTATAATTGGGATTTTCATCAGCAAAAACCGAACCTACCATAAGCAACATTATGTATATACAAGCCTCTACCTCACCTAACGCAGGAATTCTAAATGGAATCTGAATCAATTTTTCTAAATATCTATTTGCAAAAGCGTCTCCTGTATTAAATTTGTTTTCGTCAATTGCATCTGGAAAATGCTTTTTGACTGCATAACGTATCATACTTTCATCTGCTGCAATTACAAACGCTGTTTTTTCTGTAAACATAAACAATCTTACTGCTTCTAATGTATTGATTGCCACATCCGGTAAACATCTATCCAAATCATCAATTAATACAATAAGTTTTTCAATAGATGCATCCTCTAACAATTCATTAAAATTATCCTGAAATTCAGAAAATTGTTTATTACTTGATGTATCTTCCGTAATGTTGGCATCCTTTAAATAGCCACCAATAGACTCAATTGCTCCAGCAATTCCTTCTTTAGTGGTTACCGTTGCTTTCAAAATATCCATCGTTGAAGATAGTAATGTAAGAGGTGCTGTACCCGTAGCAAGTCCCAATGCTGTTTTTCCGGCAGTCTTGGCTACGCTCATCCAATTTATATTTCTCCACAGTTTTTTTAATATTTCTCCAGCCTTCGCACCAAGTTTTTCTTTTTTTTCAAGCTCTGAAATAATAGAACTCATTAAAGCAACTTTGGAGTCTTCAAATCCTTGATGCTTCCAACCATTAAATCGAATACATGCATACTTTTTACCTGACTCCGTGGCAGACGTCTTTACTTCATTTTCTACCATTTCAAGAATACTAGATTTGCCTGCTCCCCAGTCCCCATGAATACCGATAGAAATTGGTTGCTCTTTACTGTCTTTAATAAGAGAAACTATTGTCTTTGCTATCGCCTCATTATTAAGTAAATCGACTTTGGTTTCATTATCAGATAAAATCATCTTTCTAGCTCCTCCATTAATTTTTTCGTAAACGCTCCATATCCGGTACCTTTTCTGTCCTTTGAAAAATTGAGATAATTACCTCAAAACTATTCGAGTCTAAAAAGTTTAGTACTGAACTTTTAGGACTCGCTATCTGGAGGTATAGCATGAAATCTCAAACAAGTTTAGTGGCATCACAGGTTCGCCTGCAGCACTGGGCAGAGCAGATCAAAGACTGCCAGAACCGCCCTGAAGACATGGATGTAAAAACATGGTGCGATCAGAACGGTCTTACCAAAGCTAATTACTACTACCGAGTACGTAAGGTGAGGGAAGCCTGCCTTTCTGTTTGTGAAGATCCCGGAGTATCTTTTGTTGAACTGGAACAGCCCGTTGCATCTGCAAATGATGTAAATGGGACTGGAATCAATTCCTCAGCAGGAGCAGTCATCAAAGGAAGAAATGGTCTTTCCATTGAACTTTACAACACTGCTTCACAGGAACTGATACAGAAGATTCTGGGAGCGTGTGCCTATGCTCAATAATGCCAACGGTTTCAAAAAGATCTACATTGCCACAGGCTATACGGATCTTCGCCGTGGCATGGAAGGACTGGCTGCCATTATCCGGTTCCAATTCAATTTAGACCCGTATGATAAAGATACATTGTTTCTCTTCTGCGGAAAGCGGACGGACCGCATCAAAGGGCTTCTGTGGGAAGGTGACGGCTTCCTGCTTTTGTACAAGCGGCTTTACAGCGGTGCATTCCAGTGGCCACGGTCAGCGGACGAGGCAAAAGAAATCTCGCCGGATCAATACCAGATGCTGATGCAGGGACTTGAGATCATTGCAAAGCGTCCCATCGAGCAGATTGAAAATCCGCCCTGTGCAATGTGACAGCTGTTGTTCAATCTGCTGAAAATAAATTTTCGTTTTCAATGCGATAAAACGTATAAATCACCATTGTCCACAGACATCCATTCCGTTTCCCGGCATGCAGTTCATAACCGGCGGAAACAGTGATGTCCTGTGGATAACAGTATTAAAAATCCAGCAAAAAGCTCTTGGTTCATGGGTTCTTAATACTGTTATCCACCGTCAAAATGACGAATGGCAGACAGTCGCCTGGTGGCGTAAATACGCTGTATCTGCTATAATAGACGAAGAAATCAAAGGAGCGTCTGTTATGGCAATCAAGTATACAGAAGAACAACTGAATAGTGTCGACAAGTCGCTTCTGGTGCAGATGTTTTTGAACCAGCAGGAACAGCTGGAATCTCTGACAGCGGAAATCCATTCCCTGAATGAAAAAATGCAGCTGATGATGGAACAGCTGATTCTTTCCAAGAAAGAACGCTTCGGACGTTCCTCTGAAAAAATGGAGGACTTCAGCCAGATCAGTTTCATGGAAGTGGACGGAAACATTGTATTCTTCAATGAGGCGGAAGCTGTCAGTGATCTGGATGCTCCGGAACCCGATGATCTTGAAGCTGATTCAAATAAAAAGCAGACCAAGACCAAGGGAAAAAAGGAAAAGGACATGTCCGGTTTTGATGTCAATGTCATTCCTCACTACATGACGGAAGAAGAACTGACGGAAAAATTCGGTAAAAACGGTTGGAAACAGCTGCCTGATGCCATATCCAGAAAGTACCATTTCATCCCTGCCAAGATTAAAGTGGATGAACATCATATCGGCGTGTATGCCGGTAAAAAGGATGGAACCATCATCAAGGCAAAACATCCTAAGGGTCTTCTTCATGGCAGTCCGGTATCTGCATCCCTTGCAGCAGCTATCATGAACGCAAAGTATGTCAATGCAGTTCCCCTGTACCGGCTGGAGCAGGAATTCAAACGGTATGGTCTGGCAATCACAAGGCAGAACATGGCGAACTGGATGATCCGTCTTGGTGAGGAGTATATCGCCGTGATGTGGGATTATCTCCATGAACTTCTGTACGATTACCATGTGATACAGGCGGATGAAACACCATGTCTGGTAAACAGGGATGGCCGCCCGGCAGGAAGCAAAAGCTACATGTGGGTATACCGTAGCGGTTACATGTATTCCGACAGACAGATCGTGCTGTATGAATACCAGCGCACAAGGAATGCTTCCCATCCGAGGGAATTCTTGAAGGACTACAGCGGTATCTGCGTGACGGATGGCTATCAGGTCTACCACACTCTTGAAAAAGAGAAGGAAGATCTGACGATAGCAGGATGTTGGGTACACTGCCGCAGGCGCTTTGAAGAAGCACAGGAAGTCATTCCCAAGGATGCCAGAAAAGGAACCACATCCTATCTCATAATGAAACAGATCCAGGCAATCTACCGGGAAGAAAAGAAACTTAAAAGTCTGACTTCCGAAGAACGACTTGCGCAGCGACAGGCGATTATTAAACCGCTTGTCGAGGCTTTGTTTGTGTACCTGAAACAGAATGACTGTCAGGTTCCCAAAACCGGAAAGCTTAGGGAAGCTTTCACCTATGCTCTAAATCAGGAGAAATACCTTAAAGTATTCCTGACTGATGGAGATGTTCCGATGGACAATAATGCGTCGGAGCGTGCAATCAGAGGCTTCTGCATCGGCAAGAAGAACTGGCAGGTCATTGATACGATCAATGGTGCCAAAACCTCCGCAATGATCTACAGCATAGCTGAGACCGCAAAGGCAAACAATCTGAAACCGTACGAATACTTCGAGTATCTTCTGGAAGAAATCCCGGAACATATGGAAGATATAGACCGGTCATTCCTGGAACGATTATTGCCCTGGTCACCGGAGCTTCCGGAAAAAATCAGAAAACCAAAGTAAATGTCAGCCGTGAGAGCGGCATATATTTGTCAAGGTACTTGATATGGTGCGTTTACATTTTTTCTTGCTTTCCTTAAACAATCATTGAGAATTTACTTCATTTAATACCCCTTCTATTTCAGCACAAATTCTCTTATATGGTAATGGCTCATTATTATATGCCTCCCATGGAATATAAATATATATATTATCTTTCCCAGAAAGCATTTGGGACTTAATATCTTTTCTCTCTAAATAATCCTCATCATTTCTACCATAAACTTCTATAACTATTTTTTTATTTGTCCCTTCAAATTCGATAATACCATCTTCCAAATATTTGTCCCCATAGGCACCATATCCATATTCAAAAGGCTTATAAAAGAACACACCTTTTTCCTTGTATCTATTTTGGTTCATTATTTCACAAATGGCATTATACATCTGCACTTCATAATTACTCTCAGAAAACAACCCATAATCGTTTACTAAAAGAAATCTTAAGCTATACATTGCATACTTATCTCGAAATCCAGCTAAAATAATATTCCTATTTGATAGGTCATCGGTCGCATAAGTATTTTCGTACTCCTCAAGCGCTCTAATCAATTCTTGTGTATAAACCGGAACTGTTAACGCCTTACCATCTTTCTCTTCTTTTATTACTAAACGTGTAATCCTATCATCTGCTTTATATGTAGGTATCTCTGCTAATTCTTTATATACAAATTCCAGACCATCTTTTAGACGGTCTAAATCAGCAATACTCTTTTTCTTAGTTCCTATCCTTGTCCTCTTTTCCGCCCAAAACATTTTCTTAATCATTACATTCGTTTTAGGATACACTGTCTCATTATTTCCTTTGTAAAATGCAACATGCTTAAATGTAAGCATATTCATCTTTTTTATCATAGCAGAAATCGTAATTTCTCCTTGCTGATGCTGAGGATATCTTCTGTCTCCCCCATCATGATTTCGTGGAACATTTTCATTTGGTCCATTTTCATTCGCTTCATCATCGTTTTGCTCCCGATGCATTAGTGGTTCTGACAAATGCACCCGGACCTCCCCTGTCTCATCATCAATCAAAAATCCAGCATTATAATCGCGTTTATCTAAGTATACTTTCGATTTCGGGCACCAATCCTCGTGTTCTGCTTGTTTTCCTTGACTACATGGATATATTGCCCAATTTCCATTACGCACTTTATATTCACAAGCCCCATTACAATTGCAAAAAAGTTTCAGTTTTTCATCTTTGCATTTATCAAATAATGATTTCTTTTCATGCTTCTCCATTTCGCTTGGGCATAATACTTCATTTTTACTAGTTTTTATTCTAAACTGTGCCATTTGTCTTTCCTCTTAATCAACAATAATTTCACAAGTCCTTCTCTTTCAACATTATACAACAAATTATATATAACTCCAATCCAAATCTCTTATTATTAATTTATGCCAACAATAAAACGCCCGAACCCATCGGGCATTTTATTCTTACCATAAATACAGGCAGGAATTCCGTTTCCCTATTCAGTTGTCATCCCTGCCTGTCATTTACTCATATCTGATTTCCTGCTCCATGACGATTCCCGACTGGAACTGGATAATCAGCTTCTCGGCAGAGACTACCTTGATGCTTGCTATCAGTCTTCTCACAAGGTCATTATCAAATTCTGGTATCTGGCAGGTCTGCTTCTCTAGGAAACTGTCCATATCCTTCAACCGCTGTTCATAACTGTCAGCCAGCTTTTTCTTCCGTCTGGCCTCTATCTGCTCCTCTTTTAAAATGGTGATTTCTTCTGCTATCCTGCGGTATCGCTCATCGAATTCATCGGTGTAGGAACCTCCCCTTGCATTCTCCGCAATTAGAGCCACCATCTCTTCCTGCTTTCTCTCGATTTTTTCATCATATTCGTCCGGCTCCTGCTCCCTACCGTAGCTTCCAATTACCCGAATGACGTTCTGTCTAAAGGCTCCTACAAAATCTCCGTCACCCCTGGTGATTCTGTTTATTGCCTCCATAACCGCTCTGTTTAATGCTCCCTCCTCCAGTGTCTCAGACTTCTTGCAGTTCTTGGTTCCGTTTGTCAGTCGGTTGCTACACCGCCACACAATCTTCTTTTTGCCATTTCTCGACCATGTGACTCGTCTATATTCCCGCCCGCAGTCTCCGCAGAGCAGCAAACCGGTAAGGGCATATTCTGAGGAAAACTTGCTTTTCTGATTCTTCTTCCGTGTGACCGCCGACATATTCATAGATGCACGCCTTGCCAGTTCTTCCTGCACTCGGTAAAATAATTCCTTCGGTATGATTGGCTCATGGTCATCTTCCACATAATACTGTGGCACAATCCCCTTATTAATGACCTTCTTCTTGGTCATGAAATCTACCGTATAAGTCTTCTGCAGCAGGGCATCTCCCATATATTTTTCATTTCGGAGCATTTTGAAAATTACCGAGTCATACCATTTATCTTGTCCTGTGGCAGTTTTTATGCCATTCTCCTCTAGGTACTGGCTTATCTTTTTGGCACTGTAGCCCTCCAGATAAAGGCGGAAAATCAACCGCACGATTTCTGCCTCCTCTGGTACGATGACCAGATCGCCATTTTCATTTTTGGTGTAACCCATGAATTTGTTGTGGTTGACTATCATCTTTCCATTTTCAAACCTTCGGACCACACCCCATCTGGTATTTTCGCTGATGTTGCGGCTTTCTTCCTGTGCCAGACTGCTTAGGATGGTAATCAGGATTTCTCCGGTTCCATCCAAGGTGTTAACACCCTCTTTTTCGAAAACCACCGCCACATTCTTTTCCTTCAGTTTTCTAATGGTCAGCAGGGAGTCTACTGTATTTCTTGCGAATCGGCTTACCGACTTTGTCAGTATCATGTCGATTTTTCCGTCCAGTGCATCCTTTATCATGGCATTGAAATCGTCACGCTTTTTAGTATTGGTTGCACTCTTTCCGTCATCGGCATAAATCCCAGCCATTTTCCAGTTGTCTGTTTCCTGTATTTTTCGGGTATAATATTCCACCTGTGCCTCGTAGCTGCTCTCCTGCTCCTCAAGTTCGGTGCTGACTCGGCAGTAGGCGGCTACCCGCAGTTTTTTCTCTGACAGCTTGATACTCCTGTCATACTGCGGTTTTGCAGGTATCATGGATACTTTCTTCTTTACCGCTGTCTGTGGCATATCTGCTCCTTTCCGGCTCCTATAAATCCCGGTAGCCTATCTTTATACTGTTATTGTTAGGGAAAATCACTCTTACGGAATCGTCCTTATGCACCACAATCTGCTTTATCAGCTTATGGTACAGTTCCTCATCGAATTCCTCGATTTCTTTCCTTCCGTCAATCACTTCCCTCATTTCCTCTGTTTTGATATCCTCATCTCTGACTTCCAGTGTTTTGTACCTCTCAGAAGCCTGTCTGAATAAAAGTGCCATCATTTCATCGGCATCCTTATCTTCCGACTCTTCTATGCACCGTGTGATTCTGCGATATTCGGGACTGACCTGCTGTTCCTTCTTTTCATATTTCTCTGTAAGTCCTGGATTCTGTATCAGCTTATTTATGACTATGGTACATACCTCTTCTACCTGCCTGTCGGATATAAAACCGCCACCACAGGATACCTTGTTCTGGTACACATAGTTCTTGCATTTCCACTTCGGTATTCCATTCACTCTCTTACTGTGTGGCTGAATATGGCTGTAGGGGCATCCGCACTCTGCACATATCAATACCCCACTGAATATGAGCCTTTCCCTTTTGTTTGGTCTGTGTTTTCCTCGGCTCCCCGTGGTTCGTACCTGCTCCCGTCTTTTCTGTACCCTCTCAAACAGTTCCTTGTCTATGATCTGTTCATAATCCTCGGTACCGAGATAGTTATAATTCTCCAGTATCCTGCCTATGGATGTATGGGACCAGCCTACCCTGTCATGGGCATTTTTTACGCCCCTATCTTTTAAATCCTTTGCAATCCGCAGGGCTGAAACTCCGCTGTCATAATCTCTGAAAATCTGCTCTACGATTTTGCGGTGTTCCTCATAAATCACTATCTTTCCATTTAGAACCTTATACCCGATTGGTGTATGCCACTGCATCTTCACTGCCCCCTTCCTTTTCCGTCAGCACCAGACCGTTCTTTAGGCAGAAACTGATTTCATCCTCCAAATTCTGCTCTGCCTGTGCCACCTGCCCGGTCACAGCTTCCAGCCGCTGCTGTTCTGCCTGCACCTTGAACTGGGTCACAGTCAGATGTTCCTCGGTGCTTCCACGTTCTCCACGCTCCAGATCGGTATATCCGGCAACTCGCATGAAATGAAAAAAGTCATTCTGCAACACACTGTAGGATGACCCCAAAATCTTTTTTCCTCTTGCGTTCAACATTGGATTACCGTCCTCGTCAAGCACCGGCTTGGACTCCCATTTCTTACTGCGGCTGACCTGTGTGATGACCTCCTTAACGGTTCCCCGGAGGGCTTCATCCTTGCATCGCTTCGACCAAAGTATCTGCTTTTCCACCACCGGGATATAAACCACATGAAGGTGGTAGTGGTACACATCTTCGCCCAAAGCTTCGGACATTGCTCGGTTGCGCTCATCGGCGTGCATCACAGCGGAGAGGATATACTGCTCACCACCTACGATCTCCGCAGCAGCTTTGTAGGCATCGGCATAAAACTGTTTCGCAAATTCATAGCCGCCATGATTGTAGAAATAAGAGGAATTCACATCAAATACCAACTCACCGTATTTGACGGCATCCGGTTTCAGACCTCTGGTGGAGATCACGCCGTCTTGTTCCATCTGCTCAAACATTTTTACATAATCGTCCGTGGGTGCTTTGAAATGGACGTTCAGAGAAGTGCGTTCCGGCACGATGTCCTGATTGCTGTAGCTGTCCTTTTCACGCTCATTGTGTTCCTGTACCTTTGCCACATCTGCCGGGTTTCCCAAGTCCTGATTTCTGGCTACGGTACGGTCTATTCCATCGTTTCTTGCCATTGGCGTTTCCTTTCTTTGAGATTTGCAGACAGCGGAGAACTACGGAGAGGCACTTTTTCAAAGTGTAATAACCCACTATGACACTTTCATCCATACTGGCTGCAAAGTGCCGTGGGCTCTCCGAGGGCTCTCCCGAGGGGGAATGCGGTCACTGCGGTGACCTCTGCTGACCAAGGCGAAAATGTCTGCGCCTTTTCCCATGGTCAGCCCCGTCTGCATGAAGCTGTTCTGTGTCAACTTCCTCTTGCAGCCGATGTCCACAGACACTTTTTCAAAAGCCTGTGGACATAGAAACAGCCCGAACGAGAGGATGTGTGCTGTTTCTATAACGAGCGTTTCACGCTCTTTTGCTGCGTACATACGTACCAGCAATGGGATTTACTCGACCTGCCGCCATTCCTCCGGAATGTCCTCCGGTACGTACACGGCGAATCTCCGTATAACCCATTTATATGAGGTCGTGCAATGGCTTCCACTCCCATGAATCCCCAAACCCGCCGTCCGGCAGAGTTGGTGATATTGTTGCAATGTTCCAGATTGAATCTCCCGGCATTGGCAATCATGGCGTCGCTGAAGCTGCGGGCTTTCAGCGGTGCAAGGGAATTTTCTTCGCACCACATCCGGTAGATTTCATAGAAATCCTTGGAACTGATGGACGCATCCGCTTTACGCTGGATGTATCCCTCGGAATCCATGAAATCAAAGATATTGTTGTTGTCACGCTTGACCGCTTCCCGGTTTTCCCGGATACGGTCACTCTCCGTAAACTTAAAGTTGTTGGCAACAAGCCGCTGTAAGCCTTCAAATGCCCACAGGAAGATACCCTCGGATTCGGCTTTCATCTTCTCCGCAAGGTCGGGATCGTCAGCTCTGTCCACTGGCTTTTCCTTGGTGGTCAGCACAAGCTGTCTGCGATAAAATCCGTCACTGCGGTCATACAAGGCTTGCAGATCACCGTTGCTGAATGCCAGCAATCGGGCGAACATCCAACCCTGATAACTCTGCTTGCCTTTGCGTTCCAAATCCATCTTGCCCTGTGCGGTGACAATGGATTTTACATAGTTGGTCTGGCGCAGAGCTTCCATCCGCATATCATCATCCACGCACAGGAGAATGTGTTCCAAATCGGCACGGGCGAAGCGGTTTTCAGAAATCTTGCCGATGCTGCCGTCTTTCATATTCGAGCGAAGATGGTAGACAGTACCGCACCGATTTGAGATTTACCCTCGCCGCCGTTGCCTTTAATCACCATTATGTGCTGCCCCTTGTTGGAGGGAATCAGGCAATAGCCGATAAACTCCTGCAAAGTTGGAATGTCCTCGGCGTAAAGCAACCCATCCAGAAAGTTCAGCCAGATCACCGGCGCAGTAGCATCGGGATTGTAAGCAACCGGCAAACGGCTCCGCACGATAGCCGGTCTGCCCTCGGTAAATGTGCCGTTCAATAGCAGCGTACCGTTGGACAAATGAATCCGATCCTGCTCCGGTGGAAAGTCCGGCACTTGCGCTTCCAGTTTCAGCACTTCCAGAATGTTGGTGATCTTCCGGGGGATATTGTTTACGGCACAGAATTTCAGCTTGTCGTAAATCTCCCCACGCAGAGGAAGATCGTCCGTCACTCGACCATCGGGCGTGAAAAAAGCTCCGTTTGCGAAGATGATTCTGCGCTCCTGCAGAAATTCTTCACAAAACAGAGCTTCGTTGATGTTCTGCCCGTCAAACCAGACAGGCAAATTCATATCAGGCGTTTTCCGGTTCTTCGCCATGGTGCGCCACCTCCTTTTTCTTTCGTGTGATGTACTCTTGCAGAAAAGCAATTTTGCCGTCCTGCATCAGCTTGTCCACCAATGCCACCCGTTCTTCCAGATCACCCACCGTCAGCACATCTGCCATATATTCGATATAGCAGTGCATCTGGCAGGCTTCCACAAAACGGTCATCCAGCGTATCCTCCGGTGTTTTGGGTGCATAGCGCACCTTCCAATCCTCCAGCAGATGCAGATAATCCGTCAGCACACGGAAGCAAAGCATTTCGTCCTCCCGGAACTGACGGATATAAGGACGTTTCGGCTTGTCCATATCTGCGGCAGCGGGCGGTTTCTGGTTAAGTCCAAAGTCCGAGGCCAGCTGTTGCGCTGCTTGTAAGTTCGTCAGACCGAACAGCCTTGCCACAAGATCGATCACATCCCCCTTGGCTCCGCAGCCGAAGCAGAAGAAATAGTCCTCGTTCAGCTTCAAGCTCGGATGCCTGTCGTTGTGGAATGGACAGCAAGCCATACCATTTCGGTTTACTTTCAGCCCGTAGTGTTCGGCGGCTTGCTTCACGCTAATTGCCGCCTTGATGGTTTCATAGATTGTCATAGAAAAACCTCCATTCATACTATTCTAGAAAGCACGAAGCACCTGCCAATCACGGCGGGTGCTTCGCTCCTTCTATTATGGTTATGACGGATTTTTCAAAAAACAGGCTAATGACAGGACAATCCTGTTTCAAAAAACAGGACAACTTATTGATAGATGTAGATTTCTTTACATTAGCATGATACAATTAAGAAAGTGAAAAAACAGGACAGGAGGGTAAGCATGAACCAAGAATTGATGACATTGGACTTCTGGCAGGATACAGTCATATATGAGGGCAAAACATTCCCTGTCGGCACGCTTGCCTGTGATGCGCTGAATGTTCCTGCGGATACTATTACAAGAATGAACGAGCAATGCGAGAAAATCAATCTGCTGCTCGGGATGCTGAATGCCGGACAGGATACTTCTGCACTCTTTCCTATGGCAAAGGAAGCTGCATTGACAATGTTAGAGATTCTCAGCAAAACGCCGCCGTTCTCCTATATGGATATACCAAAGCACAGGGAACGGATAGAAAAGGTTTTTACTGCGGACAATGCGCTGAAATATGTGGAGTTCGCCATAAAAGCCGCAACCAATTCCTTGCCGTTCGAAGAAGTTCCGAACTATGCTGATGCAATCATACTCCAACGTTATACTGCTGTGTTTGGGCATCTGGCATACTCCCTTGGGGAATACCAAACGGCGATGCTTGATTTTGCAGAACAATCGGACGGAAACGAAGCTGACCGCACCGCAGAGGGTTTTGCCAGAATGTTCGGCAATTATTTCCCGCCGGAGTTTTCCATCACAGAGGGCAATGCCTGGATGTCTATCCTGAACAATTCCGTTCAGTATGTATCCGCCATTCGTCCCAGCGAGGATGTAGCAAAGCTGGTCAAGCGGATGCACTATGTATCCTTTGTAGGGATGTTCCGGTCTGATCTCTTTGAGGGCCTGTGTGTTGGTCATGCACCGAAGAAATGCAAAATCTGCGGCAAGTGGTTTCTGACCACCAATGCAAGGCACACCAAATACTGTGGTGGGTTTGCACCGGGCGACAAGCTGCGCCGCACCTGTCGGCAGATCGGCAACCTGAAAGGCAGAGAACAACGGGAGCTTGCGGACGATCACCCGGTAAAACAGATTTATGAAAAGCGACTGAATACCATAAACCGCTATGTGAAGCGTGGTACTCTGGCCACTGATCTTGCGGAGGTTATGAAAAAGCTGGCAAAAGATAAGATGCTCCGGGCATTGAGCAATGTAGCCTATGCCAAGGGAGCTTATGAAAAAGAAATGGACCAGGCGGCTTTGAAAAAGGAAGCAAGTGCAAAAATATACAAAGAAAGGGACAAACATGAATAGAAAAGAACTTAGTCAGAATCATTGGAAATACTACTTAATGCTCGAAAAGCGTTTTGTTGAATCAATAGAGTTTGTAGAACTACATGAGGACAATTTTGATGCATTTTCTAACGGATATGCCCTCTTAATTCAAGCCATAGGGGCAGAGTTGGGATACAGTGAAAATAAACAAATTTGCAAGCAGAGCAATCGCCTATCTTCTGAACTGTGAGAATGAAAAATTACCCAAGGAAATAATGGTGGCCTTTGAATAACGAGGGAGTGAGATACATGGAACAATTATTGATTATTGAAGATGATATAGGGCTGAATCAGGGTTTAAGTAAAGCACTGAAAGCAGATGACCGTCAGATCATTTCCTGCCAAGACCTAAAAGCGGCGAAGGAACAGCTGCTTTGCGGCGGTGTATCCCTGATCCTGTTGGATATCAATCTGCCGGATGGCAGTGGGCTTGAGCTGCTCCGGGAGGTCAAGGAAAACATGCCCGGAGTTCCTGTTATTTTGCTGACTGCCAACGACACCGATCTGGACATCGTAGACGGGCTGGAGAGGGGCGCTGATGATTATATTACCAAGCCCTTTTCTCTTTCGGTTTTGCGGGCAAGGGTGAATACCCAACTGCGAAAGCAAGGGTCAAGCCATAAAAATGCGCCGATCCATATTGATCTATTTCACTTTGACTTTGAGGCGATGACCTTTTATACAGGAGATTCAAAAGTGGAATTGAGTAAAACAGAACAAAAATTACTGCGCCTGCTTGTTGAAAACCGAGGCCGAACCATGACCCGTGGAGACCTTGTAGACCGGATCTGGACAGATGGCGCAGAATATGTGGATGAAAATGCTTTGTCTGTTACGATCAAGCGACTGAGGGATAAGCTTGGTGCACAGAAATACATTAAAACCGTCTATGGAATCGGTTATAGCTGGGTGACAAAAGATGAATAGAACCGGCATTGTGATCATACTGCTGTGTTTTCTGGCGGCGGCAGCTGTTGTGTTATGGGAGCGGAGAAAGGCCAGAAAAACGATGGAAGAAATCGAAAGGATGCTGGACGCTGCCATGACCGGCTCCTTTTCTGAAACCAATTTTGATGAAAGCCAGCTGTCTGCATTGGAAACAAAGTTTGCACACTATCTTTCTGCCGCAGAAGCATCTTCTCGAAATGTAGCGCAGGAAAAAGACAAAATCAAAGCCTTGATTGCGGACATCTCCCACCAGACAAAAACGCCAATCGCAAACCTGCTGTTATACAGCGAGCTTTTGATGGAGGAAACTCTGCCTGCATCGGCGAAGGCAAATGTGGAGGCACTGTATAAGCAATCGGAAAAGCTGCGATTTCTGATCGATTCTCTCGTAAAGCTTTCCAGACTGGAAAACGGGATCATTTCACTCGCCCCTCAGCAAGCATCGCTGCAGCCGCTGCTTGAAAGCGTAGTAGAACAATATGCCGCCAAGGTTTCTGAAAAAGGATTGTCTTTGCAACTGCAAGATACCGATGCTTTTGCTGTATTCGACTTCAAATGGACAGCGGAAGCGCTGGCTAATATCGTAGACAATGCCATCAAATATACGGATCATGGCACAATCAGGATTTCTGCTGTAAGCTATGAAATGTTTGCAAGGATTGATATATCGGATACCGGTTCAGGCATCTCGGAAAGTGAGCAAGCGAAGATATTTGCTCGCTTTTACCGCTCAAATAGTGTGCAGAAACAAGAAGGTGTGGGCATCGGCTTATACCTTGCCCGACAGATCATATCCGGCGAGGGCGGTTATATCAAGGTTGCTTCCGTTCCGGGAAAAGGAAGTACGTTCTCCATATTTCTGCCGAAATAGCAACAATTCTATCAAAACTGTTAGATTTCATTTTCCGCTGGAAAGAATGTGGAAAGAATCCTATGCGATAATCTGTATGTATCAAAGGATCATTTTCTTTCATACATACAGATTTTTTCATGGAGGTACTCATTTATGGAGGTTTTACAGGCAAAAAACCTGAGAAAAATTTATGGCTCCGGCAATAACGCAGTTCATGCGTTGGATGGAGTTGATTTAAGTGTAAAAAAGGGCGAATTTGTTGCAATTGTCGGCACATCCGGCTCCGGCAAATCCACGCTGCTGCACATGCTGGGCGGGCTGGATCGCCCTACAAGCGGCACGGTCATGGTGGATGGACAGGATATTTTCTCCCTGAAGGAGGAAGCGCTGACCATCTTCCGCCGCAGAAAAATTGGCTTTGTGTTCCAAGCATATAATCTTGTTCCGGTGCTGAATGTGTATGAAAATATCGTTCTACCCATTGAGCTGGACGGTGGCAAGGTCAATAAGGATTTTGTTGAGCAGATCGTACAGACCCTCGGACTGGAGAAAAAGCTGGATGCTCTGCCTAATCAGCTTTCCGGTGGTCAGCAGCAGCGTGTGGCAATCGCTCGTGCATTGGCGGCAGCTCCGGCTATCATCCTTGCTGACGAACCGACAGGCAATCTGGATTCCAAGACCAGCCAGGATGTATTGAGTCTTTTGAAAGTCACCAGTCAAAAGTTCGCCCAGACAATCGTAATGATTACACACAACGAAGAAATTGCACAGATGGCAGACCGCATTATCCGTATCGAAGATGGACGGATCGTCACCAAGAACTAACAGGAGGTGGCTACGATGAATGTCAAGAACAGAAAATGTATCAGAAAATTAAGCTGGCGTTCTCTATGGGCATCCCGTAAGCGTAACATCATTGCAATTATTGCCATTGCCTTGACTGCGCTGCTATTTACCTCGCTGTTTACCATCGTAATGTCCATAAATTCCAGCTATGAAATGTACACGTTCCGTCAAGTCGGTGGTTACTGCCACGGAACCTTTAAGGAAGTAACAGAAGAACAGATTAAGAATATATCAGCTCACTCAAATGTAAAAGCCGCTGGCAAACGCATAACCATTGGCTATATGAACAGTGGGATTTTCGCAAAAACTCCAGCCGAAGTTAGCTTCATGGACGACAACTGTACTGAATGGAGTTTCGCAGAACCCACTACAGGACATGCCCCACAAGGAAGAAAGGAAATCACCATGGACACCCATGCTTTAAAGCTATTGGGTGTTGAACCGGAAGTAGGAGCAGAAATTGAACTGACCTATACCGTTGGTGCTTTATCCGAAATACCTTATGAGAAAACAGATACATTTACGCTGGCGGGATGGTGGGAATATGATGATATAAGTCCCGTTCACTATATCAATATCAGTGAAGAATACGCAAAAGAAATGGAAACGGAAGCTATATCCAAGGGACTGGAGCCGTTCCGTATTGATCTGAATGTGATGATGGCATCCAGCCTGAATATCCGTGGTCAGATGGAACAAGTGGATCTGGACTTGGGATATGCCTGGGACAAAACGGATGAAGGAGAGCTTGTACGCATCGGTGTAAACTGGGGTTACACATCCTCTCAACTTGGCGAAAGCATGGATGCAACAACACTGATTGCAATTCTCACTTTCCTTGCATTGGTAATCTTTACAGGCTATCTGATTATCTACAACATATTTCAGATTTCCGTTACCGGGGATATTCGATTCTATGGCTTGCTGAAAACCATTGGTGTTACGCCCCGGCAACTGAAACGTATTATCCGCCAGCAGGCACTGTTTTTGTGCATTGTCGGCATTCCCGCCGGATTATTATTGGGATATGGTGTCGGTGCAACTCTGACGCCAGTCGTAATGGCACGAACCACTTTTGGTGCCGGCGTTTCCACCGTCAGCACTTCACCGTTGATTTTCTTTGCGTCTGCTCTGTTTGCGCTAATTACAGTTTTACTGTCCTGCTCCCGTCCGGGTAAGATTGCTTCAAAAGTTTCTCCGGTAGAAGCAACAAAGTATACGGAAACTGTTAAAAGCAAAAAGAAAAAACGCACCACCCGTGGAGCAAAAATACATCAAATGGCTTTTGCTAACTTGGGGCGCAATAAAAGGAAAACTGTTCTTGTAGTGATCTCTCTTTCGCTTTCTGTGGTGCTTCTCAATATCCTAGTCACTTTTACAGGGGGCTTTGATATGGAAAAGTATCTGGCAAAGCAGACTTGTGCAGATTTCGTGGTTAGCACTACAGACTATTTTCGTTATAGTCACTCTGGCAGCTTTATCGCCCGGGAACAAATTGCGCAAATCGAGGCAAATATTTCTCCGTCCCTTTCTGGTTGTGGTTACAAGCTGACGGGCTATGTGCCGTATGGCTGGATGAGCGAGAAACACTGGCTGCAGGACATGATGCATTATACTTCCGAAGAAAATGCAAAAACTTTATTGGAACAGAAAAACCGCCGTGGTGATCTGGTGAGCCAAAGTGCATTGATTGAAGGTTTGGATGATTCCTTGTTTGATAAACTGACTGTGGTAGAGGGTGATATATCTCCGCTGTTCCAAGATGGCACAAATGCAATCGCTGTAGTAGTCAGTACAGATGATTACGGTAATGTGAGTAATCTTGATTATTATCCTCCTATAGGCTCTGTCCAAACCATAACCTATATTGATGAAGGTTATTATATCGACAGCCGCAACGGAAATCTTTGTGATGAAAATACGCCTACAGAATATATGCAGTTTCAGCTTTCTGAAAGCCACGATGTAGATTATACAGTATGTGCCTATGTCACAGTGCCACACTCTATGAGCTTCCGCTATTATACAACAGGCTACAGTTTTGTGCTTCCTATCGAAAAGCTCAATCATGACAGCCGGCAGGAAAGTATTCCGATGTTTTACCTGTTTGATACGCCCGATGATATCAGCGAAGCATCTGCGGAGAATTACCTTGCTGATTTGACTGCGAATGACTTGTCCGAATTGATGTATGAAAGCAAAGCAACACTCCGAGCTGAATTTGAAGACTTTCAGAATATGTTTCTGCTGTTGGGCGGATTGCTCTGTGCCATCATTGGACTTGTGGGTGTTCTGAATTTCTTCAACGCCATGATGACCGGTATCCTTTCCCGCCACCGTGAATTTGCTGTGCTTCAGGCTGTAGGAATGACGAACCGGCAGCTCAAAACCATGCTGATCTATGAGGGATTGTTTTACGCAATGTCCTCCGTAGCGGCGGCCTTTGTGCTGTCGCTGGCGGTGGGGCCTCTTGCGGGAAAAATGCTGGTCAGTATGTTCTGGTTCTTTGCGTATCGGTTCACCATTCTGCCTGTCCTGCTGACAATTCCGGTATTTCTTCTGCTAGGGTGGCTGATTCCTTGCATGATGTATGACAACGCAGCGAAATGCAGTGTTGTAGAGCAATTAAGGGATGCTCAATAACTGTTAAGCAAAAAACGGCCCTCTGCCAATGAAAAGGCAGAGGGCTGAGTTTTAATCTAAGGTTTTACATTCAGTTACAGTTTTTAGATAAATTTCGGGGTTTCCGTTCAAAACAAGGTCTGCATATCCAATCGGGTCATTGTAGATTAGATAGTCCAGCTCTGACCGCTGATACATATTGTCAGCAACCTCATTCTCCACGGCTATTGTATCAATAGCAATCATACTGCCATCTAAGAATTTCAGTTCCACACAGGCATTATCCATGTTGAACTTACAAGAAATCAACCTATCCATAAGAAACCTCCACTTTGCTGGATGTTAGATCATCCCAAAATATTTGAATGCTTCTCGGATTGCTTTCTCTTTTTCCGGCGGACACTGGGGCTGTCTGGAATCCTCGGACTTCGGCAGATTATAGTTCTTACCAACCCCAATCCCACATTTTCGTTTAATCTGTGAGATATAGAGGTTGGACACCTTTAACCTAGTATGCTCCAACACATACTCCTTGATCTGCGGATAGGTTGCCCCATCCTGAAATTCGGACATATCCATATCTTCCAAAGAGAACTCAACCCGAATCTTTTTCGAGTCGACCTCACCCTTGGAAAGCAAGACAACCGTTTCCAACGAATCGGTGAACGGGAACATGTCCACACCCACGCCCTTCGACACACGGTAACCCTTCTTCTTAAAATACTTCAGGTCCCTGACCAGTGTCTCGGGATTGCAGGAGACGTAGACGATTCGCTCGGGACCGATCCGGACTACGGAGCTCATGAATTCTTCGGTGCTGCCGCTTCTGGGAGGATCCATCAGAACGACATCTACTTTCGCACCCTGTCCGGCCATCTCCACCAGGAATTTCCCGGCATCGTTCTGGTAGAACTGGATGTTGCGGATCTGGTTCGCCTTGGCATTGTTACGGGCATCCCGGACAGCATCGGCATTTAACTCCACACCAATGACCTTGCCGGCCTTGTCGCTGGCAATCATGCCGATCGTTCCGGTTCCGCAGTAGGCATCCACCACAGTCTCTTTGCCGGTGAGTCCGGCATACTCCAAAGCTTTCCCATAGAGTATCTCGGTCTGTACCGGATTCACCTGATAGAAGGATTTGGGAGAAATGCGGAACCTCTTTCCGCACAGTTCATCCTCAATGTATCCCTTGCCGTAGATCACATGCTCCTTGTCGCCCAGTACCATGCTGGTATTTCGATTGTTGACATTGATGACCACAGTGGTGATCTCCGGGTGCAGTTTCAACAGTGCCTTCACAAAATTATTCTTGGAGGGCAGGATTGGGGAAGCCAGCACCAGTACCACCATGATCTGTCCGGTGACATGTCCGGTGCGGATCAGGACATGGCGCAGCAGCCCATACCCGGTGTCCTCATTGTAAGGGCGGATATGAAAAGATTTCAGCAGCCCTCTTATAGAGACAATGATCTCATCCGCCTTGGCATTCTCGATCAGGCAGCTGTCCACAGGAACGATCCGGTGGCTCTTCTGCTCATAGATGCCGGAAATGGCATCATGATAACGGTTCTCGCCGAATACCGCATGTACCTTGTTCCGGTAATGCTCCGGATGCTCCATGGGAATGACACCCTCGACCTTGCAAAAAGGAGCCAGAAGCTCCTTTAATTGCTTTTCCTTATTCTTCAACTGTTCCACATAGGGCTTGTTGATCCAGCTGCACCCGCCGCATTTATCAGCCACCGGGCAGAGACCACTCTTCTTTTTAACAGCCGTCTTTTCCCGGCCCTGTCCTACGGGCACCCAGTTTTCCTTGCCTGCCGTCACTTTAGTTTTTCCCGTCGCATTGGCTTTTCCCGTTGCTTTGGTCTTCCCTGTCCCAGTCACAGCCCCGGACGTTCTTCTGTCATTTCTGTTATCGTTCTTCATCATCCCGCCTGACTTCATTTAATCGTCCAGTCTCCTCATCTCAGTGTAGGCTAATAATAACGGTCCCACACCCTTGGCATCGTCTTCCACGATGGGCTCGGACATATAGTATTCGAAGCTGCCGTCACGGCGGCGGTTATCCTCCGGTCCCAGTCCTGCTACAAGGCAGATACCGCCGAGACTTAAATGTCCGTCCTTCTCCTTCAGATAGCGGTCACAGATACCCTGGAATGCCTTTAATCCATAGGCTCTGTAAGACTCCGGTAAAAATCCGAGTCTCACGCCCTTCAGCAGGGAGTAAGCCATGATCGCACTTCCACTGGTCTCTAAGTAGTTCGGCTCCCTGCCGCCCAGTGCAGGAAGCTGGTACCACATACCGCTCTCATCCTGGAATTTTAACATGGAATCGATCAGATCCACGAATACCTTCTTCAGATTGTCATACTCTGCCTTATACTCTTCTCCCGGCTCACATTTGCTCAGGGTATCCAAAAGTGCCATGGAATACCAGCCCAGTGCTCTCAGCCAGAAATTCTGTGACAGGCCGGTCTCCTTGTCACACCAGAAGGCTTTCTTCGAAGCGTCATAACCGTGATAATATAATCCGGTCTCAGGGTCTCTCATGTATTTTACGACATTGGCAAACTGATGGAAAATGTCATCGTAGTGCTTCTTGTCATCGAATTTGGTCTCATACTCCATGTAAAAGGGCTGTCCCATATACATGCCGTCCAGCCATACCTGATTGGGGTAGATCTTCTTGTGCCAGAAGTTGCCCTCCTCGGTACGAGGCTGCGTCTGCACCTGACTATAGATCAGGTCGATCGCCTTGCGGTATTTTTCCTTGCCGTTTAAAGCATACAATGCGAACAGGGTCTTGCCCGCATTGACATTGTCAATATTATATTCTTCCACGGAATACTTCGTAATCGTACCGTCTTCCTGTACTCTGTGGTCAATAAATGCATCTGCAAATTCGTAATACTTTTTCTCTCCGGTAGCGCTGTAAATCTCCAAAAGTGCCAGGATCATGCAGCCATCAATATAATTCCAGCCGGCAGCTTTCCCCTCTCTCGCCTTCTCAATGTTCCATGCGGGAACATCCAGAGTGCTCTTCTCGATCAGTTCATCAATGTATTTCTCAAAAATAGGCAGTTGCATGTATTATTTTCCTCCATTTTCTGTATTCAGAGCATCATTCGCAAAATTGCCCCTGCGGTGCTTTCTTTTTGCTCAAATTTACGTTGCTCCGAATAGTTATCATTGTACACATTTCTCAATTTATAGTCAATAATTATAAAATACTATGCTCTTACCCAAACATCACTTTCTCGCTCTGGAATGCCCTCGTCAGTCCGAATACCAGCACTCCAGCCACACACAGATTCACGATCACGGTCAAAAGAATTTCCACCGGCTGATAGCTAAAAGAAAAAATACCGTTCATGCACTGTACGCTGTTATATACCGGAATCAGATACCGGTACAGCGGAATCTCTTTTCCCTGACTGAGCATAGGGCTCAGTCCGATAAAGGTCACCACGATGGTAAAAGGGGAGACTGTCGTAGCCGCTTCTTTCACGCTTTTTGCAAAAGCGGAGACCAGTGCGATCATGGATACCAGCACCATGACCGTAGACAGAATGATCAGAAGCAGCATCGCAAAATCCATAGGCGTATACACCGACGAATCCACTCCCGTCAGCTCTCCACCCATCATTTTCGGCAGTGCCGCAAAGGTTCCGATAAAACTGGAGCAGCCTGCCAGAAGTGCAATAATGCTTAAGGAAAATACTTTGCCAAGTGCCAGAGAGCTCCTCTTCATGGGAGTTACAAGCAAGGTCGCTATGGTACCACGCTCCTTCTCCCCGGCGATGGATTCCGGTGCCACGGACATACATCCACTGTATAAAAACATCATAAGCAGCAGGGGCATCATCATCGAAAACATCTGTCCCGTAGTATCTTTGCTGGTGGCACAGTCGTAATACACAGAATCCCCGGCATTGATGTCTAACTTATTGGATATAGATGTCTCATATGCCTCCAAAATGTCCGACACTTCATTGTAAAAATGAGTGGATTCCGTCTCCGCGGAATTGTAATAGATCTCCACGTTGGGCGCCGGTTTTCCACTCTGCACCTGATAGTTTTCCACTGCCTGATCAAAATCCACCGGGAATACTACCAGTCCGTCTGCCTGTTTATCCTGTATCTCCTGTCGCATCTGTGTCAGCTGCTCTCTGCCCGCAGGCTGCCAGTCTACCTTAAGCTCCCGCAGTTCTTCTCTTAAAGACTCCGGCATATCCACCACATAAGCTTTCGCCACATAAGCTTCTTCCGGAAGTATGGACTTCATCATGGCGCTTCCCAAAAAACTGTACACCACATAGATCATGATTCCAGGGAGCAAAAGTGTCGTGATTACCAGCCTTCTGTCTCCGAAAAATCTTGCCAGTTCTTTTTTCATTACCGTAATCGTATTATTTGTCATGGTTCTCGTCCTCCCCGTTCACCGCTTCATAGATTTCAAAAAAGCGATCCTCCAGGCTCTTATCACCGCAAAGCGTCCGCAGGTCCTCACAGGCTGCCATACGACCGTTAATAATAATTCCCACCCGGTCGCAGATCTTCTCCACCAGACTGAAAATGTGCGTTGATATGATAATGGTCTTCCCCTGCTCTTTCAGGTCCAGCAGAAAATCTGTCACCACTTTTGCCGTCAGAATATCCAGTCCATTGGTGGGTTCATCAAAAATGATGATCTCCGGATCCTGCACCAGTGAGATCACCAGGGATACCTTCTGCTTCATTCCCGTAGACAGATCCCTGACGCGCACCTGTGCAAACTCCTGAATGCCGAACCGTGCAAACAGCATGCGTTTTCTGGCGTCCCGTCTGTCTGTCGGAATACCGTACAATTCAGAGAAAAAGTCATACAGATAATCCGGGGTAAAAAAATCCTCCAGCTTCAGTTCACTGGTCAGGAAGCCGATCTTACGCCGTACCTCCTCCGGTTGTGTCACTACGCTGCTGCCGGATAACACCGCATCCCCGCTGTCCGGCCGGATCAACGTTGCCAGCATCCGAAGAGTTGTGGTCTTACCGGCACCGTTGGGTCCCAAAAGTCCAAACACTTCCCCTCTGTTTACGCAAAAGCTCACTTGATTCACGGCAGTCTTCGTCTTCGCCGTGCTATGCTCCAGTTTCTGCTGTTTTGCCGACAGATGAAATGTCTTGCTGATCTCCTGTACCCGGATCAATTCTTCGCTGTCCCCTATCTTCCATTTTTTCTCTTCCATATACGCCATATCCTCCATGTCACTGTCTTCCCCGTCTTCCACTTTACTATCCACAGAGCATCCTGCTGTTCGTCAGATTGCAGGAATTCCCGCAATTCCCATTGCCACACATACCAGCCACAAGAGCAGAAGATGCGCAGGATAGAAAAAGTAAAAGAAATATTTATTCTGCCGCCCTCTCGTTCCGTTGTAGAACCAGATCAGAATAAAGGAAAGTGCTGCAAACATCTCCAGGCTGTCCATCAATAAAAAAATGATGACACCAGCCCACATCTGTGCTTTCTTCCGGTTACGGAACAGATAAAGTACAGTGATTGCCAAAATCCCCTTAAAATCATAATCCGTCTTAAGAACCAATGCCAGTACACATCCTGTCAGAATAATAACGGCATTCAGTCCCACGCGCAGAATCGTTTTTCCAACCGTTGTACCCGCAAAATGCTGTTCCACCAAATGAAGTCCCGCGATCACCAGCAGCCCCAATAACAATGTAAAAAATACATTCTGATATGCCGGATACCATGCCTTGCCGCTGAATGCCAGATCAAAGGGTACCTCCGAAATCAGTGCAAATAAAAACATCCTGCCCAGATACTTTTTCACATTGTGAGTCTTTTGGAATCCCTCTACCAGTAAAAAACAGTAAATCGGAAATGCAAGTCTGCCGATGATACGCATTGCCATGTAGATGCCGTACATTCCACCGTTCTGCCCCATCCAGGCAGTATAGGCCTCCTGATTCACCATAGCTTCATACAGCCCGTTTCGGATCAGCAGCCTGGTCATGATCACCGCCCCGATGTGATCGATCAACATAGTCACTACCGCGATATTTTTCAGCACTGCACTGTTGATTCCTCGTTTCCCCTGTATTGCCCCTGCCTGTATCACTTCTGTCTGCATCCTTATGCTCCATCCTTGTTTTGCTTGTATTATTTAATTAGTACAATAATGCATTTGTATTGCTTTGTCAAGCATCTCCCGATCAAGCTTTGACAAAAATGTCCCCTGCTGACGCAGAGGACACACTTATTAACAATCTTTTTCATCCTACCTTATATCCGGTTCCCCATACCACTTTCAGGTATCTGGGCTCCTTGGGATTGCTCTCGATCTTCTCACGGATGTGGCGGATATGCACCGCAATCGTATTATCCGCTCCGATAGCCTGCATATGCCAGATAGACTCATAGATCTGGCTGATGGATAATACCTTTCCACGCTCCTGCACCAGCAGGCGTAAGATTTTATATTCAATGGGCGTCATCTTCACTTCACGGCCGTCTACCGTTACCGTACGGTTCCGGTCATTGATCTCCAGCCCATCCACGCGATAAATACTATCAATACTTTCACACAGATTGACCAGCTGTGTATACCGGCGAAGCTGTGATTTCACTCTGGCTAACAGCTCCAACGGATTATACCCCACCGTCACATAATCATCTGCACCGGCATTCAGCGCCATGATCTTGGCAGTCTCCGCATCCTGTGCGGAAATGATAATAACGGGGATCGTAGTCATATTACGGATGTCATGGATCATCTCAATGCCTTCTCCCCAGCCTCTGCCATCCAGTTCTACATCCAGCAGCAGAAGCTGGATCTCCTGTGCCCGCAGTAATTCTTGTAACTGTGCTCTCCCCGTCACTGCCACCATTTTTAAGCCTTCTCCTGCCAGAAGGGAACTCATTATCTCTATTACGCCTGTATTATTGTTGTATACTGCCACCCTTTTTTCCATGACCTGCACCTTACACCTTTCGTATCGGATAAAGTCCCTCTGCCTTATCCACGTTTATCGTATCCTGTCAATGCATATTTTCTGCATGCTATTTATAAAATTTTTATAAACTATTCAGAGCCATGTAAATTTTGTCGGATATCCGTTGAATGCTTGCATGCATAAGGATATCTGACGAAATTTATAGGGCGAAGCATAGTTTAGTTATAGGCATCAAAATACCCTACAACTACATAGACGCAATTGTAGGGCAAAAAGTTGCAGTATTTTTATTTTTCAGGTGTAAAAAACTTCTTCCAGTACCAGTCCTTTGGCAGGTACCAGCGCTCCCGCCTTCGCTCTGTCTCCGGACTTCAGTATATCTGTCACACTCTCCGGTGTCCGGATTCCCTTTCCGACCTCGAGGAGAGTTCCCATGAGAATACGGATCATGTGATGCAAAAATCCATTTCCGGTAAATACAAACTCCACACGGTTCTCTATCCGTTCGATCCGGATCTCGTCGATCCGGCGGACGGTGGATTTCTTACTTTTCTTCGCAGAGGTAAATGCCTTGAAATCGTGCTCTCCAAGCAATAGCTCCGCAGCCTTTCGCATAGCATCCAAATCTAATTCTTCCGGTTCCTCTGTCGCATAGCGTCTCCAGAACACATCCGGGATCTGACTGTTGATGATGCGGTAACGGTAACGCTTCCCGGTAGCATTTAATCTGCTGTGGAATCTGGGTGCCGCCTCCGACACCTCCACCACGGCAATATCCTCCGGCAGATATCGGTTACAATATTCCAGGATCTCCTCTACACTCATGGCAGATTCCGTGTGGAAATTCGCCACCTGCCCCAGGGCATGCACCCCGGCATCGGTCCTGCCACTGGCAGAAATCTCTATGGGCTCACCGCACATTTTAGTCAGCAGCGTCTCCATTTTCCCCTGGATCGTATTATCCGTGGAAGTCTGTTTCTGCCATCCCTGATATCTGGTTCCTTCATATTGCAGTCGTAGTCTGATATTTCTCATGATTTCTTTTCTTTCTGTTTTTTCGCAGAAGCTTCTTTTTGAGCTTCTTTTCGAGCTTCCTTTTGGGCTTCTTTTTGAGCCTCTTCCTCTGCTGCCTGTCTGGCCAGTTCCTCGCTCAGCCTCCGGTCTCTCTCCTGCATCTGCCGCACTTCGTCCATATCCTCCGGCTTCAGTCTGCGGAAATGATTGATCCCGGCTGTCAGGATCTTCACGCTGTCCTTGGTCGTCTGTAAAGCGCCCTCCTGATACATGGTAAGGGCAATCAGTCCGACCGGTACTGCCACGATCATTCCTACGACACCGCCCAGCTTATATCCTATGTACAGAAGGAACAGAGTCGGCAGAGGAGGCATTCCCACGGAATCTCCCACGATCTTCGGCTGGATCAGCTGACGCGCCAGTTGTCCGATGCCCCAGATGATCAGCAGCCCTATGGCCATTTTATAATCAGAGCTTAAGATCTTGATAATTGCCCAGGGGACCATGACGGTTCCGGTTCCAAAGAAAGGCAGGAAATCCAGAAATGCGATCCCCAGTGCGATCAGCAACGCATAGTCTACCTGCAGAATGGCAAATCCGATGACTAATAGCAGATACATCCACACTTCGATCTTAAGCTGTGCCTTAAGATACCCGCCTACTGCTTTGACCAGTCCGCGCTTCAGCATATAATACCAGGACAGTACTTCCGCCGGTGTATGCTTACGGAACCATGTTGCCAGCTGGTCTCTCTCCGCTACGAAGAAATAGGAAGAAAGCAGTGCCATGATCAGTCCGATCAGGATCGAAGGAACCTGCTTGGCGAAATTGCCCACGGCATTGATCGTAGGTGTGCCGATCTTACCCAGAAGATCTCCCACATAGCTTCCGATCTGATTGATGACATCCATGATGCTTTGCTGTACATCCGCCGGAAAACGGTTATAGATAACGCTCAGGTTCTGTCCGATATCGGCAAAATCATTCTCCGCACTGTCCCAGATATCCGGCAGTGCACCGATCAGTCCCATGATCTCATCGACTAACTTCGCCCCTACCAGATAGAGGATCAATATCACCAGTGCGATGACCGCCACGATGACAAATGCACTTCCCGCTTTTCGCTTGATCTTTACCTTTTCCTCAAAAAACCTCACCAGGGGACTGGCAATCAACGCAATGATCCAGCCTGCCACAAACGGTGCAAAAAATACTAACAGCTTCGGCACCAGGAAAACGATCAACGTTAATATAATAAATGCCACACCCAGATTCACTAAGGCTTTACAATATTTCTTCATATGCTCTCACTCTCTCACGCATTCTGCTTTTACACTCATTCATCCTTCCTGCTGTCTATTCCTGTGCAGGATTCTCTGCCGCCAGCACTCCGTCCAGAATCTCATAGATTTCTTCTCTTCCCTGCTTGGTCTGTGCAGAGTACGGGATGATCTGTGTGTCCGCCCCCGCCTGTAAGGTGGTGCGGATCAATTTTATCTGCTTTTGGATCTGGCTGCGGTTGATCTTGTCCAGTTTCGTGGCAATGATGATAGGATCGTAGCCGTTACGACGGATCCAGTCATACATGATCCGGTCATTCTCCGACGGTGCATGTCTGATATCGATCAGCAAAAACACCAGCTTTAACTGTTTGGATTTATGTAGATAATCTTCGATCATCTTACCCCACTGGGCTTTCACATTCTCATTTGCCTGGGCGTAACCGTAACCGGGGAGATCCACGAAGTAGATTTCATCGTTCACATTATAGTAATTGATGGTCTGGGTCTTACCGGGCTGGGCACTGGTTCTTGCCAGGGATTTCCGGTTCATCAGACCGTTGATCAGAGAGGATTTCCCCACATTACTTTTCCCAGCAAATGCCACCTCGGGATGGATATTTTCCGGAAGCTTACTGGTAATACCGCAGACCGTTTCCAGACTCACATTCTTTATGATCATAAAAATACCTTTTTCTTTCTGCTTTTTTGCACAAAACGCTGCCCTGTGTCACCACAAGGCAGCGCCCGGATTATTTTGCCTTTTTCAGAGAATCTTCGTGTATGGTGAGAGGCTCGCTCTCTCCATCCACAGCAGCCTTAGTGACTACGCATTCCTCGATGGTATCATCGGAAGGAATCTCATACATGGTATCCATCATTACGGATTCCATAATAGAACGCAATCCTCTGGCACCGGTCTTACGTTCCAGTGCTTTGTCTGCGATCGCCTCGATAGCATCCTGCTCAAAATCTAACTTTACATGATCCATCTGGAACAGCTTCTGGTACTGCTTTACCAGGGCATTCTTCGGCTCCTGAAGGATACGGATCAATGCTTCTCTGTCCAGTCCTCTTAAGGATACACAGATAGGCACACGTCCTACGAACTCGGGGATCAGACCGAACTTCACCAGATCATGAGGAGTTACCTCCTGTAACAGTTCACTGATGTCCTTGTCCTCTCTCTTCCCAAGCTCTGTGTTAAAACCGATGGACTTACGGTCCAGTCTGGACTCTACGATCTTCTCCAGTCCGTCGAAAGCACCGCCGCAGATAAACAGAATGTTGGTGGTATCGATCTGGATCAGTTCCTGATGAGGATGCTTTCTGCCACCCTGGGGAGGTACACTTGCCACGGTACCCTCGATGATCTTCAGCAGTGCCTGCTGTACGCCCTCACCGGATACATCACGGGTAATGGAGACGTTTTCACTCTTCTTCGTGATCTTATCGATCTCATCGATATAAACGATACCGTACTGGGCACGTTCCACATCGTAGTCCGCCGCCTGGATCAGCTTCAACAGAATATTCTCTACATCTTCGCCTACATAACCGGCCTCAGTCAATGTAGTGGCATCTGCGATAGCAAACGGTACATTGATGATCTTCGCCAGTGTCTGCGCCAGGTAAGTCTTACCGGAACCGGTAGGTCCTACCATGATGATATTACTCTTCTGCAGCTCCACATCATTCAGATCCTTGGGAGCCGTTACTCTCTTGTAATGATTGTACACCGCAACGGAGAGGACCTTTTTCGCCTCCTCCTGTCCGATGACATATTCATCCAGGAAGTTCTTGATCTCCTTCGGTTTCAGAAGGTTGATATCCGGAGTCGCGGTCTCTTCCACTTCTTCGTCTTCCAGTTCCTCCTCCAGGATGTCAGCGCAGATATCTACGCACTCATCACAGATATATACCCCGGCAGGTCCTGCGATCAGCTTGCGAACCTGGCTCTGGGTCTTGTTACAAAATGAACATCTGATGTCATTTCCGGAATTTTTTCCTGCCATTACTACTATACTCCTGTTATTTTATCTCCTTCCGAAGACGCCGCTTTTGCGTCGTAGGAAACGCGAGCCAAATTTCAGATTTGGCTCTGCGATAAAAGCTACTTTGTGCCGTATGCGGCACAAATAGCTGTGTAAAAAATATGCTATCAAGCATATTTTTTACACTATGCCTCGTGGAAGGTGATCACCTTATCGATCAGCCCGTATTCACAAGCTTCCTCAGCGCTCTTCCAGTTATCTCTCTCGGTGTCTGCGCAGATGGTCTCATAATCCTTGCCGGTGTTCTCAGCCAGCATACGGTTCAACTTCTCCTTGGTGCGGAGGATATGCTTTGCTGCGATCTCGATCTCGGTGGCCTGGCCCTGGGTACCGCCCAGAGGCTGATGGATCATGATCTCTGCATTGGGCAGTGCAAAACGCTTGCCCTTGGCACCACCTGCTAAAAGGAATGCTCCCATGCTGGCTGCCATACCGATACATACGGTGGATACATCACACTTGATGTATTTCATAGTATCGTAGATTGCCATGCCTGCGGTAACACTGCCGCCCGGGCTGTTGATATACAGATGGATATCCTTATCGGGATCCTCCGCTTCCAGGAACAGTAACTGTGCCACAATGATGCTGGCGGAAGTCTCATTCACTTCCTCACCCAGGAAAATGATCCTGTCCTTCAACAATCTGGAATAAATATCGTAAGACCGCTCACCTTTGCTGGTCTGTTCAATGACATAAGGTACTAAACTCATATTCTAAAACCTCCATTGCTTCTGATTAATACTACTATCGTATCCTACTTAGTAAGCTTTTTCAACGAGATTCCGAAGATTTAATAAAAATTTAGGAACTTTTAAATCTGAAAAAGAAAGCGGACCTGGCAGTCCGCTTTCTCTTCGTATCGTATCTTAAAGCACAGATTATGCTTCTTCCGGCTTCTCTTCTGCTGCCTTTTCCTTCTTGGTGGTCTTCTTGGCTGCAGCCTTTGCTTCCTTAGCGTTGTCTACGATGAAGTCAGCTGCCTTTCTTACGCAGATATCTTCCTTCACCTGCTTAGCACCCTGCTCACCCAGGAGTTCTCTTACCTTATCAACTTCCATCTGGTAAGATTCTGCGATGCTCTTGATCTCAGCTTCGAAATCTTCCTCAGTAGCTTCCATCTTCTCAGCTGCTGCTACAGCTTCCAGAACCAGACGGGACTGGATTCTCTTCAGCGCTTCGGGCTTCAGCTGCTCCATCATGGTCTGAGCGGTCAGACCGGTGAACTGCATATACTGCTCCAAAGAAAGACCCTGTGCCTGAATTCTCTGTGCAAAGTTCTCTAACAGCTGTCTCTGCTGGGTCTCGAGCATTGCATCGGGAATCTCCATCTTGGCATCTGCGATCACTGCATCCAGAACTGCCTCTTCCTTGGCAACCTTAGCTTCTTCTTCCTTCTTGGAAGTCAGCTTCTTCTGTACATCCTCTCTATACTCAGCCATAGTATCGAAATCAGATACTTCACTTGCGAACTCGTCATCCAGATCAGGAAGCTGCTTCTCCTTGATCTCCTTAACGGTGCACTTGAATACTGCGGGCTTGCCAGCCAGCTCAGCTGCATGATAGTCCTCAGGGAAGGTTACATTTACTTCGGTCTCTTTATTTAATTCAGCACCGATCAGTCCCTCTTCAAATCCGGGGATGAAAGAGCCGGAACCGATGGTCAGGGAATGATTTTCACCCTTGCCGCCCTCAAATGCAACACCGTCTACAAAACCTTCGAAATCGATAACGGTCATATCGCCGTCCTTAACAGCACGGTCTTCTACATTGATGGTTCTCGCATTGCTCTCGCGCTCTCTGTTGATCTCAGCGTCAACCTCTTCATCGGTCACCTTAACTTCGATCTTGTCAACCTTCACACCCTTGTACTTGCCAAGAGTCACTTCGGGCTTCAGAGCAACCTCTGCGGTGAAGATGAAAGGCTTGCCAGCCTCTAACTGGGTCACATCGATCTTCGGAGAAGATACGATCTGCTCCTCACACTCTTCCAGAGCCTTATCGTAAGCATCGGGGATCAAAGCATTTGCTGCATCCTCATAGAATACTGACTTGCCGTACATCTGCTCGATCATCTTACGGGGAGCCTTGCCCTTACGGAAACCGGGAATGCTGATCTTGTTCTTATTCTTCTGGTAAGCACCTTCGATTGCCTTCTCCAGTTCTTCAGCAGATACTTCGATGGTCAGCTTCGCCATGTTTTTCTCTAACTTTTCAACCTGTAAACTCATTATAACATTTCCTCCTTTATACCCTTGCGGGTCTGTATCCAGTCGCAATCATTTTGAAATTATAGCATAAGTCAGAGGAATTGACAACACTTTTATTTCAGGGTTTTCTGCGTATCCGGGGCATATAGGCACTTGGAACTGACTCCCGGGATCATTCCCAGCTTCCCGGACAGAGCGCTGACCTTTTCCTGTGGGGCATCCATGACCACACTGATGATACTCATCTGCTTCTCATGATAAGGTATCCCCATTCTTCCGATAATATATTCTCCGTATTCATGCAAAAGTCCGTTGATCCGGCCTGCTGCCTCCTTATCCTCCACGATAATGCCTACCAACGTCACTCTTGTGTTTCCCGTATCCTTTCCCATAATCCTTCTCCCTTCTGAACGTCCTCCGGCATATTCTCCCACGGTCTGATATGCGTGGCGATCATGATGATGCGTCCATTTGCGTGTGTGCGGATGTATTCATATGCTTTCTCCCGGTTCTCTTCATCCAGCCCTGTGAAAGGCTCGTCCAGCAGAACACACTGTGCTCCTGCTTCCATTGCTCGCACCAGTGACACTCTCCGCTTCATGCCGCCGGACAATTCATGACAGGGCTGACCCAGTGATTCCTCCGGCAGTAACCACGTAAGTGCCTTCCGCGCTTCCTTCGCATCTCCCATGACCATTTCCAGATTCTTCACCGCACTGTATTCTTCGCAGAGTCTGTCCTCCTGAAACTGCACGGAAAAAGCATCGATTCCCGACACTTCTCCCTCTTCCGACCGTTCCAGCCCGCACAAGCACCTAAAAAAAGTCGTCTTGCCGCTGCCCGATGGTGTATCCAAAAAGTAAGGTTCTCCTCCGTGGAATTCCTGTTCCACATGCCGAAATATCCAACGGTCATGATAACATTTTCCAAAATCTGCCACATATAAAGTGCGACGTTCTCTGCTGACATTTTTCTGCGGCATTGCCGGTCTCTTGCAGGCAGGCTCCCACCGGAAAAAATATTCCACACAACCGAAGACTATTTTCTCAAACAATACACTAAGCACAATGATCACTGCCGTCCAGGCAAACAGATCCGCCGTATCGAGGTAAATCTTCGCCAGATACAGTGCTCCGCCGATGGAATGCAACGGCGTACCGATCACTTCCGCTGCCACTCCGGATTTCCAGCTCATTCCCAGGGATAATTGAAATGCGCTGAGCAGGAATGGCTTTAATGCCGGACGGTAAATATAGAAAAAGCGGGTGGCAAACGGCAGACGAAACACTTCTGCCATCTCTATCAGTTCTGCGTCCGCACTTTTTAAGCCTTCCAGTGTGTTCAGATAAATATTCGGAAACACCACTAAAAAGCAGACCGCCACCGCCAGCGGGGAAGCTCCCCACCAGATCAGTAAAAGCACCGCAAATACTGCAACCGGCACTGCCTTGCAGAATACCATGAACGGGCGCAGGATTTCCTCTGCCAGACGGTATCTGTAGCTTACCGTCGCTAACAACAGTCCCAAAACCGCTCCCAGCAAAAAGCCTGCGGCAATCCGCCACAGCGAGCCAAGGGCGCTACGCCAGAATTCCACCTGCCCCGCGAGAACGATAATCGCCCGCAATGCTTGCAGGGGTGTCACCACCAGCAGGAAATTATCCACACACACTGCCGTGATCTGCCATACCCCCAGCCAGAAGAGCAGGATCATAAATTTTTTAATGTATTTTTTTCCCTTATTCTGCATCATAATAAAAATCAGATTCCGGAAGTCCGCCGCCGATAGACAGAGAATCCTGGTGGAACAGTACGTCAAGGTATCCGGACAGTGCCTGCTTCATGTCTGCCTTATCCATATAAGTAATGTTGCATCCTGGGATTGCTTTCTGTGCAATGGGCTCTTTTGCCACGATCTGCGCTTCCACTGCCAGCGCAGCACCGGTGGTGGGATCTGCATTGATGGCTTCGGCACTTGCCTTATGTTCTTCCATAAAAGATTTCACTGCATCCTCATGCTCTTCCAGGAATTCCTTGCGTACCACCGTGACACCTGTGACCATGCTGCTGCCGCTTACACCCTGTATCTTATTCCACTCTTCGTTTAAGTCAAAGATCACTTTCAGTGCATCATTCTGCATGCAGGCTGCAGTGACGAAGGGCTGGGGCAACAGTCCGATGGCTGGGGGATCCTCTGCCAGCACAGATGCCACCTCTGTTGCTTCGGATTTATATTCCAGTGTCACATCGTCCACAGACATGCCATTGGCAGTCAGCAGATATTGCAATACATAGTCCGGTGTGGTTCCCTTTCCGGTTAAATAGATGGTCTTACCCTTCAGATCCGTAAAATCCGTAAGGTCATTCTCTCCGGATACCATGTACAATACCCCCAGTGTATTGATGTCGATCACTTCCACACCGCCCTGTGTCTTATGATAGAGGATACTTGCCACATTGGCAGGTATCAGTGCGATATCCAGGTCACCTTTTACCATTAGCGGCAGGATCTCGTCCGCACCGGTAGCCATCTGAAACTCATAGGCATTAGAAGTCTCTCCTTTTTCTGCCTTGTCCATTAAAAATAAAAGTCCCAAAGATGTCGGTCCTTTTAAGGATGCCACACGCACTACTGTGTCATCCGCATCCGTATTTTCTGCTGTAGCTTCTGTACTTTCCATTACGGCTTCCGTACTCTCTGCAGACTGTGTACTCTCTGTCATCAGACTTTCTGCTGCGCTCCCGCTGTTTCTTGTCTGTCCACATCCGGTAAGACCGCTGCATAACAGTCCAAGTGTCAGTACCAGCGCCAGCGTTTTTGTGATTCCTGTTTTCTTTTTCATTGTTTTGTCGCCTTTCTCTTCTCAGCTCCGTGCTTCGGAGTCAGTCATTTCTGTGGGATTCCGGTCAGTGGATCCGATGCCGCGCTTTCCAGTCTCCGTTTGTTCTGTTGCTTTTTGATTATAACATAAAATGAAAAACTTACCAGCATGAAAAAACAGCCGGTGCTCATACTAATACCAAGATAAGTGATCACAAACAACGCTTATCTGAAACACAAAAACAATTCCAAACGGAGGTGAACGAAATGGCAAGTAAAACCAATAGAGTAGAAGTTCCCGCGGCTAAGGCTGCAATGGACCGTTTCAAGACTGAGGTTGCATCTGAGCTGGGTGTTAATCTGAAAGAGGGTTACAACGGCGACCTTACTTCTAAGGAAGCAGGAAGCATCGGCGGCGAAATGGTTCGTCGTATGATCAAGAAGCAGGAAGAGCAGATGAAATAAGCTCTGCCGGAATCCTCGGAATCGACAGGAACAAAAAAGAAGCTGTACAGAGAATCCCTCTGTACAGCTTCTTACTGTGTCAGGATCTTTGGTTAACTACGCGCTTCTCTGTGCTCCGCACTCTCGAACCGCTACATCCATTCGCATTCCGGGCTATCGCCCTACTTGCTCATGTCTGTTTGATTGTCTAATAGATATGTGGTCTCGCCTGCAAGCAGTCATCCCACATATCTATTGACAATCTATTCACCAAAGACTGCTCTGTAATCTGCCTGGAACTTGGCAATACCGGCATCAGTCAGAGGATGTTTTACCATCTGCTCTATAACCGCGTAGGGAACGGTTGCAATGTCAGCACCGGCCAGAGCGCAGTCGGTCACATGAATGGGATTACGCACGCTTGCTGCGATGATCTGGGTATCCAGGTCGGTTACCGCGAAAATATCAGCGATATCACGGATCAGGTCTACCCCTCTTGTGCTGATGTCATCCAGTCTTCCCAGGAAAGGAGATACATAAGTTGCGCCGGCGCGTGCAGCCAACAACGCCTGGTTTGCTGAAAAGATCAGTGTTACATTGGTCTTTATCCCTTCGGAGCTTAATACTTTACATGCCTTCAGACCTTCTACCGTCATAGGAATCTTGACTACCATATTGGGATGGATGGCTGCGATCTCTCTGCCTTCCTTGATCATGCCTTCCGCATCTACGGTGGTTGCTTTCACCTCACCACTGATGGGTCCATCTACGATGGATGCAATCTCTTTGATCACTTCTACAAAATCTCTGCCCTCTTTGGCGATCAGAGAGGGATTGGTCGTTACTCCGCAAATAACCCCCATGTCATTTGCTTTCTTAATGTCTTCTACTTTTGCAGTGTCAATAAAAAAACGCATAACTCTTCTCCTTTTTGCTATGTAAATTTAATTGATCCGGTCCCGAAAGTGATCTGTGACCTCTAGTTACAGTATACTCATTCCGTCTGGAAACAGCAAGTAGTTTTTTATAAATTTTATTGATTGTGTTCGAGCACGGTGTGTACAACTACGGGCAGTACAACTTACGGATATAATAAAAATCAGACTCTTTGAATACCTGTCTGCGCACCCTCCCGGATGCATTCATCACGGAGAGCAGACGACGGAAGGTTTTCATATCCGGAATACGTCTCTGTCGCTCTGTATGAGTCGCCATCCGGCTTATTCTGCGAAGCCATTTTTCCTGCCTGTTGTGTTTCCCGTTTTTCTCTCCCAGCATGACCTCCAACAATTTTCCCATGGCATACACATCGCTTTCCTCCCCGGGTATCTCCCCCTGTCGGAACTGTTCCGGCGCACTGTAGGAATAATTGCCTGCTCCCGACCATTTTTCTTCTCTGTTCCACAGGCATCCCAGATCCAGGATCCCCACTCTGCCGTTGACACGGATCCGGATATTTTCCGGCTTCAGATCCCGGTAGAGAAATGGATGCTGCCGCTCATGAAGATATTGTATGCCTTCCGCGATCTGATCCGTGATCCACGCAGCATGTCCGGGAGTAAGTCTGCCTCTTCTCTCCAGCATTTTCCGCAGATCCATGCCATCCCAGAATTCCATGATAAGATAGCCCTTTCCTCCTTCCGTCCAATGTTCCACATACCCGGGGAATAACGGATGTCTGATCTCCTGCCAGTTCTCACATTCCCTCTGCCATTGTTCTGTGACATCGGACACTCTGCAGGCCCGGAATCCTCCGTTACTGTCTGTCACACGATAGACTTGGGAAAAGCTGCCTTCTCCCACCGACACAGGACTGTGATATCCATGCCAGACCAATATCCTCTCCATTTCTATTCCGTTTGTACCGTTTCTTTGCTCTGTTTCCCTTTGCTCCATATAGCTTCTCCCTTTACCGGCAGAATCCATACCGCTCCCATATGTCTTCCGCCCCGCTGCTCTGCCTTCCGACCCAGCTCTGCCAGCCGTCTCTCTGCCCGCTCCGCTCTGTCCGACAGTAGATCGGTCCCCACGCTTTCCGGTCTCAGGCAGCCTGCCAGTTCCTCTTCACAGTAATTCAGGAATCCATGATCCGTCAGCAAAATTGCTGTTCCTGCTTCGACTTCCCCCACCATGCATTGATCCTTCCAGACTTTCCACCCGGTTCTCCCAAACCTCTTGAAAAATCCGCAGAGATTCATCCTGCCGTGGTCAAACAGAAGCACTCTGCTGTCCACACACAGTACTCCCGCATAATTGCTGTTTTTGTCCACTGCCGCAAGCTGTTTCGACCATTTTTCTCTTATCCTTTCTTCCGTGTACGATTTCCAGATATCCCTCCCCTGCAATTCCTCTTCTATTTTGTTCTGCAGATTCATCAGCAGTTCCCTGTTGTCGGAAATACAGGCATATACCACAGAGGCTTTCCTGCGACGGTATTTTCGTTGTTGCAATGACAGAAATATATTTGGGACCGTCTCCTTTTGCCAATAGCAGGCCGTAACATGCTCCATACGCACTTCTCCCTTCTATCCTATCTATCCTAAACACAGATACATATATTCTTTTCATTCTTCAGGGTTTATTTGCCGACCGGCATGAAAATGATATCAGAATCGCGTCTTCCGCGAACGTAAAAAGAGCATACCATGCGGTATGCTCTTTGTCAACGGATAATAAGATATCCCGAATACTCTATCCGAAAATATTTACCAGATCGTTAAATAACAGGAACACCATCAGCACCATAAAAAACACGAGTCCGATGAAGTGTACCATGCCCTCTTTTTCCGGGGGCACCGGTTTGTGCGTAATGGCTTCCCAGATCAGGAATACCAGTCTGCCGCCGTCCAATGCAGGAATCGGCAGGAGATTCAGGATCCCCAGATTCACCGTAAGCATCAGGGTGATATTCAACATATTCACCAGTACATTCTGCCAGCCGTAGTCTTTTGTACTTTCGTAGGTTTTTCCCACGACGTTCACGGCAATCCCGACCGGTCCTGCCACATCCTGTCTGGATACCTGCCCCTGCACCAGCATCGCCAGGCTCTTCCAGGTCATCGTCACACAATAACGCATCTCATACCAAGAGTAACGGAAGCAGTCCAGTCCGGACAGCTGTACAAAATCCGCGTTACTGATGCCGATCATATAACGTCCTGCACTCTCATCATACTTAGGAGTCAGGGTTGTAGTTCCTTTTACTCCGTCACGCTCATACTGTACCGTGACATTCCCGCCCCGGTAGGTCAGCGTAAACAGCTGTATTTCTTCATACAGATGAATCTTACTGCCATTCAGAGAGAGAATTCTGTCTCCGGGCTGCAGTCCGGCTTCCTGCGCCGCACCGCCATCCACGATCTCCGTCGCCACGGGATCACGGATCACGATCAGATTCACCATAATAAAAGCAATGATAAATCCAAGGATGAAATTAAATACCGGTCCCGCCAGGACAGTGGAGATCCGCGCCCATACATTGGCATTTAAAAACGATCCGCTGTGGTCTTCCCCGTCTTCTTTTTCATTCAGTCCATCTTCGCCTTCAAACATACAGGCTCCACCGATGGGAAGCAGCTTCAGAGAATATTTGGTGTCTCCTTTTTGGAAGGAAAACAGATTCGGACCCATGCCCACGGAAAATTCTATCACATGAATTCCATTGGCTTTCGCCAGCAGAAAATGTCCGAATTCATGTGAGATGACCACCACCCCGAAGATCAATACAAACAAGATCAATGTAACCATTTATTGCCTCTCATATCATGCTTCTATTTTAGGATCAGAATCCCTTGCCGTCGATATAACTGTAAACAGATGCTTCTGTCTCCAGGATTTCCTCCACATTCGGGTTCTCGATCACCTTATGCTGCTCCATGGCTTCCTGAATCAACTCCGGGATCTGAAGATAAGCGATCTTGCGATCTAAGAACAGTCCTACTGCTTTCTCGTTGGCTGCGTTGTACACCGTAGGCATACTGCCGCCGATGCGTTGTGCATCATAAGCAAGCTTCAATCCGTAGAACGTCTCCATATCCGGCTTCTCGAATGTCACCTGTGCCAGTTCATAGAAATCCAGCCGTCTGCCCGGCATCGGACGACGATCCGGATAGAACAGCGCATACTGGATCGGGAGTTTCATATCCGGAGTTCCCAGCTGTGCAATTACCGCACCGTCCACATATTGTACGGCGGAATGAATAATACTTTGGGGATGCACAATGACCTGGATCTGATCCAGATCCACACCAAACAGCCATTTTGCTTCCATGACTTCCAGTCCTTTATTTACCAGCGTGGAAGAATCTATCGTAATCTTCCGTCCCATGGACCAGTTAGGATGCTTTAATGCATCCTCCACCTGAATATTCTGCAGCTGTTCTCTTGTCTTTCCTCGGAAGGGTCCACCGGATGCAGTCAGCAGAATTTTCTCGATCCTGCCCTTCGGTTCTCCGTTCAGTGACTGGAAAATGGCGCTGTGTTCACTGTCCACCGGCAGGATCTTCACACCCATCTTCGCCGCCAACGGCATAATGATGTGTCCGGCAGTCACCAGAGTCTCTTTATTTGCAAGAGCAATATCCTTTCCTGCCTCAATGGCCGCGATCGTAGGTCTGATACCAATCATGCCCACAATGGCCGTCACTAATACCTGTGCTTCGGGCATCACTGCGATCTCCAGCAGTCCGTCCATTCCGGTCACGACCTTCACAGGAAGATCCGCAACACGGCTGCGCAGATCTGCTGCCGCCTCCTCGCTCCACATACCTGCGATCAACGGATGGAATTCTCGGATCTGCTGCTCCATCTGTTCTACACTTTTTCCTGCTGCCAGTGCTACCACCTGCAGCTCCGGATTATTCCTCACGACTTCCAGAGTCTGGGTTCCGATCGAACCGGTAGACCCCAGAATTGCTATCTTTTTCATGTATTTTCGCTCCTCTATCTGAGTCCCATCAGCAAAAGGGTAAGGAAATAGGTCATCGGTGCTGTCACCGTCATACTGTCAAAACGATCCATAATCCCACCATGTCCGGGAATCAGTTTCCCATAATCTTTAATATTATGGTTCCTCTTGATGGCAGAGGCCGCCAGATCTCCCACCATGCTCATCACTGCACCTGCGGCGCAGATAAAGGCAATGATCCATGTAATTGTCCGGTCCGGGAATGCCGTCTCCACAAAAAAATGTGCATACAGTCCACCGATCAGTGCTGCCCCGACGACACCGCCGATACAGCCTTCCAAGGACTTATGAGGACTTAATTCCGGGAAAATATGCTTCTTCCCGATCAGCTTTCCGACGACATAGGCACAAGTATCGCATCCCCAGGAACTGATCAGGATCAGCCATACCAGATAGATTCCGGTCTCACACTCGCGGGTGAGATAGACAAAGGACAACAGCACCGGTGCATACAGGAAGGAAAATACGGCTGCCATGACCTGACTTGCCTCGTATTTCGGAAACAATGCCACATAACAGAACATTTCTGCCATGAACAGGCCCACGATACACATGAGCAGTAATGTATGATCCCTGGTAAAAAACAGTGTTGCGTAATATGCCGTCACGCCCACAAAGCCGATCCACTCCAGTGCATTAAATTTTTTCTCATTCGTTGCACATCTTAATGCCTTGGTAAGCTCTCTGTATGCAATCAGAGAAATAAGCCACAGCGGCACTGCTAAAAATATATTGCCGAAGCTGAACGTAGCCAGTGCAATGACAAGCAATACAATGCCACTGAGCAAACGGGTCCAAAACATAAGCTATTCCTCCTTCAGGCCGCCATATCTTCTGTCTCTATGATTATATGCTTCCACAGCCTTCATCAATTCTTCTTTTGTAAAATCCGGCCAGGGAACCGGAGTAAAGTAAAATTCCGTATAAGCCAGCTGCCACAGCAGGAAATTAGAGATTCTCTGCTCATTGCAGGTACGGATCAACAGATCCGGATCCGGTATCCCAGCGGTATCCAGATAATCTTCCAGCATATCCGCCGTGATGGTTTCCGGTGATACTTCCCCGCTTTGTACCTTTGCGGACAGTTTTTTCACCGCACGGATGATCTCATCCCTGCCACCGTAGTTGATGGCAATCTGGAAATGCAGACCGTCATTGTTCTTCGTAGCTTCTTCCAATTCCGCGATGCGGGTCTGAATGTCCTGATCCAGTCTGGTCTTATCTCCCAGAACTCTGACGCACATACGATTTTTTTCGGCAGTCTTCAGACAGGTTTTCATATAATTGCGCAACAATTTCATCAGCGCATCCACTTCGTCCTGCGGCCGGTTCCAGTTCTCTGTGGAAAAAGCATATACCGTGAGATACTGAATCCCCATACGGTACGCCTCCTCACAGATCACTTCTACCGTTTTGGCCCCCTGCACATGACCGTAGTTGCGGGGCATTCCTTTTGCCTTGGCCCAACGGCCGTTACCGTCCAGAATAATCGCTACATGGTTCGGAATTTTCAAATTTTCTTCCATAATTTCAAACCTTCTTAAATCCTTAAACTGTCATGATTTCCTTGGACTTGCTGTCGATCAGGGCATCAATATCTTTTACATATTTGTCGGTAAGCTTCTGAAGCTCCTCCTCCAGACCTTTGATCTCGTCCTCAGACACTTCTGTCTTTGCCAGCTTCTTGAAAGCATCGTTACCGTCTCTTCTGATGTTACGGATGGCTACTTTGCCTTCTTCCCCCTTCTTCTTTACTTCCTTGACCAAGTCTTTTCTGCGCTCCTCGGTAAGCTCCGGGAATACGAGACGGATCACGCTACCATCATTGGAAGGATTGATACCGATATCGGAGGTCATGATCGCTTTTTCGATCTCCTTGATCAGAGACTTCTCCCAGGGAGCGATCTGGATGATACGTGCCTCGGGAACAGTTACGTTACCTACCTGCTGAATAGGGGTGGGAGTTCCGTAGTAGTCTACTCTCAGCTTATCCAGTACGTGAGGGTTCGCACGCCCCGCACGAATGGCAGCGAAATCTGCCTCTAAGAATTCAAATGCCTTCTGCATTTTATCACTATATACCTGTACTCTTGCGTCCATAATTTCCTCTCTTCTGCGCTCTGCGCCTTTCTATTATTTTGATTTTATACAGTTACTTTCGTTCCGTTGAACTTACCCTTCAGGGTATTCACAATGCTGTTTTCCTCGTTCAGGCCGAATACCCACATGGGCATCTTGTTATCTCTGGCCAGAATGGATGCGGTCATATCCACTACCTGAAGGTTCTTCGCAATGACTTCATCAATGGATACTTCATCGTATTTTTTCGCCGTAGGATCCTTGGCGGGATCTGCATTGTATACACCGTCGATTGCCTTTGCCAGCAGAATTACATCTGCCTCTACCTCAATGGCACGCAGGACAACTCCGGTATCGGTGGAAAAATAGGGATGTCCCGTACCACCTGCGAAGAACACTACCATGCCCTTTGCAAAATATTTGTTGGCTCTGTCCTTAGAGAACAACTTGGTAAAGGAGCCGCACTCGAACGGCGTCAGGATATTGGTCATCATGCCTACCGAGCGAAAAATCTCCGAGACATAAATACAGTTCATGATCGTGGCCAGCATACCGATCTGGTCAGCCTTTGTTCGGTCGATATTCTCACTGGAACGTCCTCTCCAGAAATTACCGCCGCCGATGACAATACCGACCTGGATGCCGTCATCTACCAGTTCCTTTACCTGCAGTGCCACCTTTCTGACGGTCTCCTCGTCGAATCCGGTCTTTTTCTCTCCTGCCAGTGCTTCACCACTGAGTTTCAGTAATATTCTCTTCATGATCGTATGCTCCTTATTTTGTTTTCTTTTTCTCAGGCTTATAATCGTCGAAGAAAGAAGTCGGGCTGACTTCCGCATAACACTGTGAGCACATACCTTCGATCACCGCACCATTGTTGATCTGTACGGACTTAGACTTAATATTTCCCATTACGATAGCGGAAGAATCCAAAATGACAGGTCCCTGTACATCGATGTCACCTTTTACTGCACCTGCGATGGCTGCGCTGGTAGCGGTAATGTTGCCGATGACAACAGTGCTTGCTCCGATCTTCACGGAGCCCTCGCTCATGATCTCGCCGTTGATCTTCGCGCCTTCTGCAAAAATCTCAGCTGCTTTGGAATTACCATTGATATATCCGGTAATGTTCAGTTTGCCCAGAATATCAATGTTTCCATTAATTGTGCCTACCAGATCCATAGATCCTTCGGAACTTACATCTCCGGTGATCACCATACCGGCAGTAATAATTGCGTTTTCATCTGATGCGGTCTTTACGTCCATTCTCTTCTCTGCTCCTTTGTTTTCCTCTCTATGTTCCTGTTCCAGAACACTTCCTACGGTCATATCGTTCTGAAGCACATGATCCAGATCCAACGCTGCTTCTTCCGCAGACTGTTCCGGTGTCTCTTCTGCTTCCTCCACAGGCTTTTCTTCTGCATTTGCCTGCGGGATCTCAATAGAATCCAGGTTCTTCAGCATCTCTTCCAACGCTGCATTATCCTTTGTTGCATCTGTGGGCTGCTCTGTCTGCACTTTTTCTGTCGTTTCCGGCATATTCTTAACCGGTTGCTCTTTAGTCTCTGCGACGTCTCCCTGATTCAGATCTTCTTCCGGCATCAGTTCATTCACCGCCTGTGACAGATCTTCCTTCAAATCTGAGAAAAATCCCATGATTATGTACCTCCGTTTATCTCTTGTTCTATTATAAATATTTTCTATAATATAATGCAATTCTCCGGTTCCCTGAACTTTCAAAATTGCAATTATTCCACATGATGTACCGGCCTGGTATTCTCCGTGATCGGCAAGATCACCGTATCCGGTCTGGCCAGAATATTTTCTATGATATCCGGTAATGCTTCCACCGTAGTCGGTTTCTCCGCAGAGTCATGCAGCAATATGATCGATGTATCTCTGGTATCGATATCCTCTGTACAATTCTCCAACAAGGTATCGATAGACAGATTCCTGCTTCCGCCATCTCCGGAGGACACATTCCAGTCAAAATATTCCACGCCCTGACTGTCCAGATAATCAATAAATTCATGCATATCAATATTGCTGACCGTATTGGAGCTGCCCCCAGGAAAACGATAATAGACGCTTTCCACACCGGTCGCCTGGTAGATGTCGTCTCTGATCCGTGCGAAATCTTCTGTGAAACTATCCAGCGATTCATAGAGTTCTTTATACTTGTGGCTGTAAGAATGCATTCCCAGGGTATGACCATCCTCCACGATCCGCTGCAAAGCCGCCTCCGCTTCAGAGCCATCCTTTCCCACCACAAAAAAAGTAGCTTTCACATGATACCGGTCCAAAATATCCAGTATCTCATCGGTATAAATACTGGGACCGTCATCAAATGTCAGATAAACCTTGTGAATCATCTCCTGTCCGGGATCACTCTCCGGCGTATGCTCCGACACTTCACCGGAAGTTACTTCTTCCTGTGTTTGGACACCTTGCTGTATTGCAGTCTCTGACTGTAGCTGCTGCAACAGGGTCTGCCGTTCCCGGTCCCTGGCATCCAGTTCCTCCAGGCGCTGTTCCAGATCCCGCAAAGTCCCATTGATCGCATGCAGTCTGCAGATCAGATAGACACAGCACAGGATGGGAATCAACAGTCCTACGATCACAATGCCTATGATCATCTTCTTCAACCGCTGTACTCTTCTCCGCCGATCATCCGGCGCTGTCTGTTGGAGTTCTCTTGCCATAAATATTTCTACGTCTCTCTTCCTATTTCGAAATCTTTCCTTCCATCAGACAAGACTTCTGTAACAGTATAGCATATTCCACTTTTTTGGGAAAGAGATTTATGTAAAACTTTAAAAGCTGCGGCGGATATTCCTATCCCCGCAGCTTTTACCTCTATATTTCGATATTCCGTAATGATATTCCCCTCTGTGAATGAGTATTTCCTGTATGCCCGGGTTTTCTACCCTATTTCCTGCATTTTTCGCTCCGGATAATGCCCCATAATGAAATGTTGGAAAAAGAGCGCCGGAAGGTGATGGCTCCGAAACCGATACCATATCTCCTCCGGTACATTATCGAACTGGCAGATCTGACCGTCACTTGCGAACTCCATCTCCAGCACCTGTCGTTGTGCATCGTACCCTGCGGATCTGATCATCGGATTAGCCAATATGTACCTTCTCATTGTCTTTTGTTCTCGCTTTCTGTTTCTGCTTTTGTCATCCCTGACAGAAATGTCCTTTACTATAATGCGTTCAGCTATATCTTTTCCCTGAAAGAGTTCCCCCTTTATACTTTCACGTTAAGATTTTGTCCCACCCACTATGACAATCGCAGATTATTTTATTTTTCCCTTCGTTTTACCCTTATGCAGGTCTTAGCATACTTTCTGAATACGTGTGCTGTATCCCACGCCCTCTGTGCCGGTCTGCGGATAACGTTTTTTCTGCTGTCCGCAGCCCATACAATATTTAGTTTTGATCGAGTGTAGCAAATGAACAGGTCAGTTACTTAATGGTTCATAGAACGTTAATAGGTAAACTTAAAAGCTCCCGTGTCGTTCACGACTTCTTCGTAGCCGTCTACGTCTGCATAATGTGTGCAGATCACACGGTAGGTTCTGTCCTTGATGGCATCAGGATAGTTTAAATCAGCTCCGAATATAGCTGAATCATATGATTCTGCACCTTCTGAAATCAGTACCGTTTTCCAACCATACCACATTTTCTGCTGAACTTTAACATCCTTTACGCCTATAACCTTCGCAGTCCCTATGCTAGCTGTAGTAAATGACATGCATAACCCTTCATCCATCTTAAATGCCATAATAATTTCGCAATCGAACATCGTTGTTATGGGTTGCACGTCCGAATTACAATATTCCGGACTCATGTTTGTTACAGTTACTTTCATAGTGGTATTCTCATTGAGATACACTTCCTCTGCATGTGCTTGCTGTACCGGCACACTAAAAGCAAAAATCAGGGCCAATACCAAAGCAACCATTTTTCCACTCTTTTGTTTTCTTTTTCTCACTCGTGTTTTCCTTTCCTTCATAAGATTTTTTGCTACACTTTTAGAGGCTCAAATTGTTCCTCTATATAGTACATGTGATTTATTCTTCAAATCTTACAAAGAACTTTAACTTTTTTGAAAAAAGTTGATTGCATTAGTAACTTCTACTGCCATGCTTCAGAAAAAGAATTGCACGACTAACTTCTGCTTTGCCCTGTTTCTCGCCATTTTCAGGTTGTTTTTCATCCCTTTCTGACCTATAATAATTAAAAATGAATGGATTTTAGGGTACACTAAAGGAAGCCTCCAAAAGTCTTTTGCACGAGTAACTTCTGGTTGCCATCAACTGTTTATTCTTTTCTGTATCCTCCTGCCTGTTTTATTTATTTCAATAGTTCAGGCTTCAGACAGATTTCATCGGGTGAGATGATCTCCAGTCCAAGCTTTTCCATTGCATTTTTGTCAAATGACTTCAGGGCCTTCTTCATGGGTGTCGAACCATGAAGTTTAGGCCTTGTTGTATATTTCCTTCCACTGTGTCCATCTGTACCACTCGTATGCCTTCGTTTTTCGCAATAAAATCAAGATAGTCTGAATAATGATGTCCTTCTTTTTTACGATAGCTGATTTTTGGAGTTGGAACGCTTCTCACTCTTTTTCGATATCTTACCGTTCTCCGCATATCCAGATTTCTTGCGGTCAGATAGCCGGCACTGATATACTTATAAAGCGTTCGTTCCCCACAGGGAATCTCTTCTGCATGATGTGCCAGGATATGTGCCAGGGGCTGTCCTTTCCTGATCAGCGGGCTCACAAGACTGTCCAATGCTGCCAGTTCATCTCTGGTCATGTCTATTCCCTGTCTGGATTTCCTAAGCGTTTCACAGTACTCCTTATGGGCATAATCAGCGTTATACAGGTACTTATCAAACAGACAGCTGATGGACTTGGGACAGTTATTGCACACATAAGGCGCCTTGTGTTCTATTGGGCATGGTGCATCCACAAAGTCAGGACGCAGCTTATTGCAGCTGATACACTCCCGGCATGGAATTCTGCACTTATGTCCCTTCTTCTTTTTACACACATCCCAACGCCTGCAGCTGTTTCGGTATTTACACCGGTTGGGACTTGCATGAAGTATGCCATCCCTGTTTCGCAACTTATGATAACGATGCCTGCGTATTTCCTTGGAAACCGTATCAGGTGAACAGCCTATAATGTATGCAATCTCTTTAAAGGTACGATGCTCTTTCAATCCCTTCTGAATTTCATGCCTGTCATCCCAAGTTAAATGTGTCCCCTTTTTCCTTTCTTCTTTCGGCATAGGACCTCCTTCTGCAGGAGGATACCTATTCAGTATACCATTGCATGACTAACTTATGGTTTCTATACCCAAATCAGATTTTTAAAATTCATTCAACGCTTTTTTGAAAAAAGTTTGAAAAAGTTTTTAGAAAATTCTTTTAAAAAAGAGATTGAGTTTTTCACCCAACCTCTTATTACTGATTTCAATAATTATCCACTACCGCCTCCTGGTATTTGATTGCAATTTCCTTCAGAAATGCCTTATCATTCATTCCTGCGACTGCATACTTTCCATTGCCATAATAGAAATATATGATATACCCTTTTTCCCCATTATCTTCTTTTTTCTGAAAAACTTCCAAATTAATATTGTCATTCTCAAATTCTTCCAGGAAATCATATCCAGGATATATTTCCCTCACTCTCAGAATCTCTTGCGGATATAATTTTATTTCGAAATACAATATTTCAGCAGTGTCCTTGCAAAAATACTCATATATTGCATCCGACTCGTTAGTTTTAACAATTTCAATTCGGCTCATATTATATCCATCGTCGAGTGATTCCATAATTTCATGCGGCACTTCCACATACGTTTTGAATATAGAAGGAACTTCTTCTATACTAAAATACTTTTCTTTAACATGGTTTTTTAAATCTTTTATGGTCACTTCTGGTGAAGTTATCATCGTTGTTCCCTCTTCATTCTTATCCATCCACCAGAAGAACCCGCCATGCTTCTCTGCATTTACGGCCATCTGCCAGGAGCCTCCCAGCATGATCACAATCAATACAGCCGCTGCCACTACAACAGCCCTGTGCTTCTGAAAATAATGCAGGACCTTATGCTCTTTCTTTTTCTCCGTTTCATCGGCCTCTGCCAGAATTCTTTCCTCTTCTTCACGTTCTGCACAATATTTCCAAAAATTATCCACCACTTCATCCGATGACAGTCTGTCTTTCTCCTCCTCAGGAGTCAGACCGTCCAACAGTTTTAATAAATTCTGAACTTCATCTGCATCAAATTCTTCATCGGAAGCTTCCATTGTATACCAATCTAATCGTTTCTGAATCTCCTGAATCAGACTTTCATTGTCCTGTTTCTTCATTTCTGCTCTGTTCCCTTCTGTATCTCATTGTCCGGCTTCGACGCCTGATCTTTATCCCTCTCTATTATATGTGTCTCTTTTTTGTCATTTCTTACAGACATTTTTTGTTTTTTGTCGAATACCTTACCGTCATATATGATTTTTGCCACTTTTCCACGGAGCCTGTTGATTCGTACGCTCATGTTGTTCTCGGACGTATTCTCCAACTTTGCCATTTCCGGTATTTTATACCCTCGTACGAAATACCGTGAAAAACGTTTCTTATCTTCTTTGTCCAGATCATTCTCCAATACGATATCCAATTCTACTTTACCATATTGGTCCTTCGCCTCAATATGCTCATGCCCTTCTATAGGGATTTCACGTTGTAACTTTCTGGTCTTTTTATTAAAGTCCTGGATTTTGTATCTCGCCGTTTCAATCAGAAAACCTGTCTGATTGGGATGTTCCTTCAGCTGATCCCACTTTTTATAAGCAATATAAAGCGTCTCCTGTAATACATCCTGTGCCAGAGACTTATCCAGTATCCGGCATTTGATGAAGTCATATAAGATCGCCTGATTCTCACGAATCAATCTGGTAAACTCCTGATGGTCTGCTTCCATCTCTTCTGTCTTTTTCTTATGCATTTGTCATCGCTCCATTATGAGGTTTTATCTTCTCAAAATTTCTCTTATATAATTTACCATTCATTCCTATACTAAATATAGGCGTTTTTACGATTCGTTTAAAATTTCTATTTTGTATCTATATATTTAGCTTTTTATAAAATCACTGTCAATTATTTGTCGCCGACAAAATCCGCTAATATTTGTGCCGATTAAGTGTTGACAAACAAGGTCGCTTTTGTTAGAATAAACCACGGTGATTGCATAACAATCACGTGATGCTGCTGTGGCTCAGTCGGTAGAGCGTCGCATTGGTAGTGCGGAGGTCACGGGTCCGATTCCCGTCAGCAGCTCTTCTTTAAAAAGTATGATCTTAAAAGTTATAGGCTTTTAAGATCATTTTTTTATTTCTCTATTTAACATCTTCCAATAACTGATGAACGGAAATATCCAGCACTTCCGATATATCCAAAATCACTTCCAGTGAAAAAGGCTGGTCACAATTAGGTGCTTCGATTTTGGTAAGGTAACTAATGCTGATACAAACCATATCCGCCAATTGTTCCTGCGTAAGTCCTCTGAGCTTACGGTATTTTTTAATTGTCTGTCCTATGCTCTTATACTCTTTTGAATGTTTCTGATTCATTTTCACATCTCCTGTATCTACCCTTACAATTCTAATAGATAATGTGAAAACGGAATTTCAGTTATAATGAAAGTTTCAATGCATAAAAATATCGACTCCTTTCTCCGGATCACCGGATGAAAAGAGTCGATATGAATACTGTTTTATATTAATTGCGACGTAATATGAATTTTCCCACCAGATCATTCAATGAGAATGCCTGTGCGGATAATTCTTCACTGGTAGCCGAAGATTCTTCCGCCGATGCCGAATTCGACTGTACTACCTCGGATATCTGGTTCACTCCGACTTCTGCCTGTTCCATAGCCTGCGCCTGTGCCTTGGATTCCTCGCTGAGACGTTTCGCATCTGCAGCAATCTCCTTAACTCCTGTAACGATCTGTTCCAATGAGTCGGCTGCCGCTTCCGCTGCCATATTGCCGTTCTCAATCTCCTGCAACGATCCCTCGATCAGGCTTCTGGTATCTACCGCCGACTGTGCACTCTGCTCGGCCAGTTTACGGATCTGTTCTGCCACTACTGCAAATCCTCTGCCTGCATCTCCGGCTCTGGCTGCCTCAATCGCTGCATTCAGAGACAACAGGTTCGTCTGACTCGCAATATCTTCAATGTCAGCAATAATATTCTGTATCTTTTTAGATGTTTCATTGATCCGATCCATTTCTTCCATCAATGACTTCATCTGTGTATGACCTTCGTCTGCCTGCTTTGCATAGTTCTCAGCCTTTTGTGTAGTCTTCTGAAGCTCACCGGCAGTACGTGTGACCGAATCTGTAATATTGGTGATCGTTGCTGTCAGTTCTTCCACGGAACCCGCCTGATCCGTAGCCCCCTCTGCAAGTGACTGTGCAGACTGTGCCAGATTCTCCGCTCCGGCAGATACCTGCTTGGCAGCCTCCTCTACCTGTTCCAGCGTACTGTTCATCTGTCGGTTCATCTTGCGCATTGCATTTTTCAGCGCTCCAAACTGACCAACATATTTTTCCTCAATCTTAGTTCCTATTGCATAATTGCCATCTGCCATCTGGCCCAGCAGTTCTCCTGCATCCGTAATGATCAGATTCAGATTGTCTGCCATTTCTTTCGCCACCCGGATCATGTATGCAATTTCATCCTCTGTATTGCATTCCGGGAATTCACTTACCAGGTCTCCCTGCGCGAACGACTGAAGCCGGTCTGCCAGTGCCACCATCGGTTTCTCAATATCACCCGCCATTTTTTTGCCCAGTATGACAGAACTCCAAAAAGAGGATATCACAATCACAAGGATCACGATCAACATGATAAATTCCATATGACGCAGATTCTTTTCTGCACGATCCCCTTTTTCAACACACACATTCATCAGATTCACAAATTGTGCGTAGACATTCTCGTACTGTGTTGTCAGGTCTCCGGTATCCAGTTCCTGTGCTTTCAAATAACCATCTGCATCATCTGATACAGCCAGTTGCAGAACCTGCTCATCCAGTTCCCAATAACCATCCAGTGCTCGGAGCACTTCGTCATATGCCGTTCTGCCTTCATCAAACCGGAGCGTTCTGTCAAGCTCCTCCATGTATGTATTGAACGCTTCCTTTTTCTCAGTGTGTAGCTCTGTCTGCTTTTTAATTACCGCTTCCTCATCATAGCCGACTACCGCGCGCAATGCACTTCTGCTTTCAGAGAAAGCCGTCATAGCTTTTCCGATGTCTCCCTGTGTAAAGCCATATCTGTTCAATGCCTTTTCATACTGTGACGCTGCTATCAATAATGCCACAACACCAATCATTGCCGCAATCGCCCCGATTACAGCTGCCTTAACAAATCCCTTCGTCAGGCGTTTTTTAATTCCCTGCTGCTTTTGTTTTTTCATTCAATCCTCCCCTTGTGCTGTAAAAATAAATAATGCCACAAGCCACTTTTATATACGTATTATAACACTTTATAATCAGCTCTTCAATGGTACGATAGTAGCCAAATCCAACTCTCTCCTAAGGAAAAAGAGGATTCCGAAAAATCCCCTTACTATGCTTTACATATATGCTGATTTTACAATACTGAAACTTGTCTTTGCAGTTTTTCTGTTTTATTATACTCGTAAATTAGTAACTTGTGAGTATAATCTTGTTCAGGAGGGTAAGTAAATGAGTCAGTTTTATTGCCGCGAGAATGATCTTATTCTATTCCATACTTCTTCATCATCGCTTCCAAAACTTCCGGATCAGTCAACTGCGTTACTTTATCTGCGTCTTCTCCGGCACTCATTTGTGATATTAAAGTCAGCAGATGTGTTCTTCCTGAACGTTCTCCTTCAATTCTACCTTCTTCTCTTCCTTCTTCTCTTCCTTCTTCTCTTCCCTGTTCTCTACCGTACTCATATTCTGCCTTGCGGAGTTTCTTCTCTTCTTTTTCTTTATCATATTCAAAAATGCTCACTTTTACTACCTCCGCGCGATTCTTTTTCAAAAATTCTGCCAGGATCCCTTCCCTAATGCATTCCGTAACTGCACGTTCTACCGCTTCATCCAACGGCATTTCCGCGACATACTTCCGGACTCTTGCGACATACCGGGCATACTCCTGCAGCACATGGCAGCTGTTCATCAGTTCTTCATTATGTCCGGCATTGATATTCAGCATCGTAACTTTTAATTCCAGATCAGGCTCGTCCACCGGGTTCTCATAGGCATCCGACAGCCTCAGTTCCATCCGGTCCGGTACCTTGTGATCCAGTCCGTTATAAAATACCAGGAACTTCGGTGTGGGAATCTTCTGGATTCCGGACGAATACAATGACTTTCCATCCGCCAAGGCCTGATATTCGCTGGCTATGTAGAACAGATCCCGCAGCGGAATATTCGGGTTATAGGTTGACTGATGCTCGTACAAATACATTCCCATCTCCAGTACAAATGCCAGATCATTCTTCATACCCATATATACAGCATTCTCTAACGTCACAACATTCAGCGCGTCCGGATCCCGGTAATCCTTCCCCGTCACTGCATTGTACAGGGAAAGCAGATGTTCCGGTTCCGAGAATAGCATTCGGAAAATCGTATCCTTATACTTCACATTCGCCTTTGGCTGTTCTATCGCCGTTTGTTCCACCAATGTCCGTTCCGTCTGTACAGCTTCTTGTCTCTTCTTCGTCATCGTATCCTCCTGTTCTCATAGTACCTGAAAAAAAGGATAGACTTCTGCCTCCCCACCTGTCTCTCAACGCACTATGCTCTAAATGGTTAATTGGGTATAAAAGCATAGAATTCATTGAAATGATATAGATGTGTGGATCAGCTCTCGCTGCCGAAATCGTCAGAATGTATGCTTTGTGATTATATTACATAGATTTCCGGTTCCTGTCAATTAACAAAATAGCCAAATCCGCACTACCTGAATTTGGCTACTTTGAATAGGAGCATCGCAGGCACCAAATAATCCGACGGTGCCGCATATATCGCAGTTATTATTTTACACATGTGTTTGTCTCAAAAATATCTATCAGAGCTGAAAGCATTGCCCACTCAATTTATCCCATATTTCTGTTTCATTGTCTTTAAGATTTCCGGTTCTCCAAACAAGGCAATCTTATCTCCATCACCGCCAGCAATCATACTATTTATCAGCTTTACCAGTTGGCTTTCACCTTCTGCCCTGCCTTCTGCCCTGCCTTCTTCTCTGACGTCGTCATCATGTAACAGTTCTTTCATGTACTCCGACCTCCATTCCTCATTCTTACGTGCTCTACGCACCGCTTCATCTATCCTCCGGCTCAGGTCTCCTCCGACCTTCCCAAATCTTCTCCGTTCCATCCTTCAGGTACAGCTCTCTGTCTTCCTTACACAGATTCTGGAACAAATACTTCGCATATCCCCTGCCAAACGGATCAAATCTTCTCCACCGGCTGATGGTTCAGATTCTGCATCTCTGCATCGTACATACGCTTTTTATCCCGCGTATACATATCCAGCCGGACCGGCTTGCCACTTTATCACCCATCGCCTTACCAAACATAAAATCATCCGAAATCGTCAGTTCCTCATATCGTTTTGCCATCCGTGTTCTCCTCTCACACTCCACAGGAGAATAAACAACTACAATACGTAGAACAAACGCTCTGTCCTTCATCATCTCCTGCTCTATTGTATTTAATGGGGTAAATAAGCAGGAATTCCTCTGAAGTCACAGATATCAACTTATGCTGATTTAGAAATTTGAGATAGAAAAAAAATCTGCTTACAAACAGAGAATAACAAAGAACTATGTACTTGTCAATGCTGCAAAATAGCCAAATCTGCGCTTTGTTAATTTTTACGGAAAAGAAATCGAAGAAAACGGATACCCCGGGCAAACCGCCGAAGTATCCGCTATTTTAACTATGCTAAATAATTCCGAACAAAGAGAACGTGATTATGCACTCAGACTTTTGAAGCTTTTTCTGGCTTATCAAAAATAAAACCCTGACTAGTTAAAGCCAAACAGTTTCTGGCAGATCTTGTACCCCTCCACGGAAATCTTGCGTCCGCCTCTTCCGGGCAGGTTCATCGTTCCGCCCATGATGCCATTGCGCATCCACAGGTACAGTCTCTTATCCTTGCTCTTAAGATACTCCCACAATTCTTTCTTCTTATCCAGGTGTTCCTGAGTACCGGAGCGGATCAGCAGAACGGATGACACTGTCATAATAATTTCCAGATAGTTACGCATGTACTGATACAGGCGTCTGTTCTTGACCAACTCCTGTTTTTTTGCCACAAGATAATCGATCATCAGCTTTGTCACGCGAATCTGCTGGTCGATACGGGAGATCATGACCGTCTCATTGACAGACTGATCCTGTCTTCCTATATAATATCTGTAGAAATTCACATCCAGATAATACATATTTTTCACATAAGGTAACGGTTCAAACACATACAGATTGTCCACATAGAAAGTATGCTCCGGAAGCTTCAGTCCGCATTCCTGAAGCAGCTTCGTACGGAAGATCACAGAGTGCATCAGTATGTAATGTCCCTTGATAAAATGATGGCAGTCCGCCCAGGTGAACATCTTCTCTACCGGCAGAATATGACGGTACTGAATGACTTTCTTGCGACGCTCGCCTTCCTTCTCATAGACATAGTTGCTGATCAGCATGTCCAGTGCCTGACCGCCTCCTGCCAGCTCTCGCAGAGTGTCCAGGATCTTAAAATAGGCATCCTGCTTCACCCAGTCATCACTGTCCACCACCTTAAAATATAATCCGGTAGCATTGGCAATTCCGGTATTCACTGCAGAACCGTGTCCACCGTTCTCCTTGTGGATCGCGCGGACGATCGTAGGAAACTGTGCTTCATATTCATCTGCGATCTCCGCAGTGCGATCCTTAGTAGATCCGTCATCAACGATCAGAATCTCCACATCCTCCCCTCCGACTAACAGGGAGTCAATACATTTTCTCATATACTTTTCAGAATTATAACAGGGAATTGCTATGGAAAGTAATTTCATGATTGCTGTCCTTTCTTCATATTAAAACATAGTTCGAGGTATCCCAAGCTGCATGCTCAGTCCCTTCGCATAAGCTGCAAATGCAGAAGGAATGGGATATCTGTCTTGCGTCTCCCGGGGTTCAATATAGATCCAGTCCGCAGAATCCGGTCCCACCTTCTTCGGTGCGAGTTCATCGACCCGGATGAGGTACCCCTTCATATGCCATTCTCTGTGGGAAAAAATATGCTTTGCATCCTCCAACGGCTGAATCCTGAGTACCTGCAGTCCGTTCTCTGTCAGATATTCCTTCACCTCTTCCGCCGTACAGAATCCCTTCATTGACGGGAATTCATACATTCCGGCGAGCAGTCCCTTAGCCGGTCGCTTGTGCAGCACCGCAAGCTCCGCATCCCGGATAATGAGGATCGTCTTCTCCTCTATGGTCCGTTCCTTTGCCTTTGCCTTATTCGGGTACTGTTGCTGTGTTCCAGCTTCGTATGCCAGACAGATCTGCCTAAGCGGACACTCCTCACAATGAGGGGCACCGTTTGGAATACACACGCAGGCTCCGATCTCCATCATTGCCTGGTTAAAATCCCCGGGTCTGTCCTTCGGTATAACCTCCCACAAGTCCTTCTCCACGGCCTTTTTCACTTTATCCTCTGAGATACATCGATCATCCTTACGAATGCGGGCGATCACACGGAGCACATTTCCATCTACCGCCGGGTTCGGTTTTCCATAAGCTATGGAAGATACTGCTCCCGCCGTATAGCTTCCGATTCCTTTCAGTTTCAGCAATTCTTCATAAGAATCCGGCATAATTCCGGCATAATCTTCCATAATCTGAATTGCTGCTTTCTGCAGATTACGCACCCGGTTGTAATAACCAAGTCCCTCCCAAAGCTTTAATAGAGTCTCCTCCGGTGCTTCCGCTAATGCCGCGATATCCGGCAGGGTATCCATAAATCTCTGAAAATAAGGTTTCACCGCCTCCACCCTGGTCTGCTGTAGCATGATCTCAGAGACCCATACGCGATAGGGTGTGGGCTGTTCTCTCCAGGGAAGAATCCTACGATTATTATCATACCATTTTAAAAGTGGTTTGGGAATTGCCCGAAGGTCACCTTTCCTAAAGATTTCCTTAACATCCGTTAAATTTTCATTGTATTTATCCATAGTGTCTACCGCAGGCGATTGCATTCAAACTTCTCCATGGTGAGCAGGCAGTTTTTCAGTTCTTCATAACGCTCCTCCGTCTCACCGTCATTTACTTCGATATCACAGGCGATTGCCATGGTCGTGATCATCTCATCGGTAATCCGGTGATGTAAGCCTGCGAGAATATTTAACTTCTGCTCATAGGAATCCGCATCCAGGAATTCTAATACCAAAGGATCCAGTGCGGGCTCCTCCTCTGCAACTTCTATATGCACTGCCGGTGCCTCCGGCTGTGCTGCTACGCCCTGCGCCCCACTCACTGCATCAGTCTCACGGGTCTGTCTGTCCGCGTCCGCACCCTGCAGCTCAAAACGGAATCTCTGCTGTACCTCAGGGTATTTGACCTTATCCACTTCGCTCGTAAACATCGCAAGCGGTCTCGCATATGTCTTAAAATCTCCGTACATTGCCTGATAGATCACCAGCTGCTCTCCGGTCTCCGAATGCTGTGCTATCGTAACGATCTGGTACAGATTCCCTTTAAAATGCTTATATATCTCATGTGGTTTGGGAATAAATGTCATCTGTCCTTCTCCTTTCCCATCGCCTCTGCTGCGGCATATGGTAACAGTATAACCCCTATTTTAAAAAATGTCATGTCTCCCTTAAAAATCTGTCAGAAGATATTCATAAGAGATGCTGTAGCTGCCGGAAGCATTGCATGCCTGCATAAGCTCTGCGCTGAAAGCTTCACGTTCCTCTTCACTCATGTCATTGATCCTCTTATGATGGATCGTAAAGGTATAATCACATGCTCCGCTTTCATCCATCACATAAGTCAGTGTCACACCACTGTTACAGCAGCCATTCTCATTGAGATATTGCTTCACCTTTGTAAGCAGCTGCTGTTCCTTCACCCGATTCTCAATACGCTGTGTTTCATTGCTGCTTTCGCTTTTCACCGTGCTTCCGATGCAGAATACAATGGTCAGGATCAATAATACTGTAGTAATATAAAACATAATATTGGAAATGGCTTTTCTTCTCATAATCTATACCTCTCTGTTCTTTTATCCGGATTTTTACCGGAGCTTTCATCATCCGCTCCATCCGACAGATATAGATTACCTTTTTTCAAGTACTATAAAACCACCTCAATCCAAATGTCACTGCGAAGCGGTTATAATTCAGCTGTTAAAATATTCTGCTCCGGCGGATTCCACAGCTGCTTTTAACCCCAGGGCAGACATTCTGACTGCACCGTTGCCCCAGATGATCATCTGCTCCAGGGCATCTGAGGTAGCTACCGTCACGCGGTATTTCTGCGGTTTTGCTCCCAGCTCATGTGTGGTGCGCTCAATATACTGGTCTGCAGTCTCCGCTTCCTTCGTATAGACCACTTCTATGTTATGATATTTCATCACAGATCCCGGATTTCCTTTCACCTTATAGGCATCATAGACCAAAATCAGCCGACATCCCTGATATCCCTGATAGTTGCACAATATATCCATCAGTTTGTCCCTGGCGCTGTCTAAATTGATCTGTGCCAGCTCCCGCAGCTCCGGCCATGCGAAAATAATATTATAGCCGTCCACCAGCAGATATTCTTCCGGTTTTTCCTGAGGGCCTGCTTTGGTCTTCGGTGTCCGCATAGTGTCTGCCGGACTTTCCGTGTAGTTGCTGCGACTGCCGGAGGATGTATGATATCTGCGGAATCTATGCGGATCTTCTGCCCCTTTTCCATAGGTCCTGCGGAAGATCTCTTCGATCTCCTCCTGGGATATGATACGCTCTGTGCCGCCACCCGTCTGACGTACAGCTCCCTGCCGTCTGTTCACTGCCGGCATTCCCTGTAAGGCGTCACCCCCCGACTCTGCATTTTCCTCCGAATCCGGTACCCAGCCGCTCTCCACATGGGCGTATTCCGACACCTGATCCCATGGCACCTGGAAACCGGCCCCGTGGGCACAGAATACGGAACCGGTAGGATTGGCGGTATCCGCCTCCGGATCGTAATCCGTCTGTGCCATCACCTCTTCCGGATTATGGCAGGGCTCGTACCCCTGCAGGCTGCAGGACAGTCTGCCGTGTCCTTTGGTATAGGAAGCCACTTCTCTGGCGTAATCCCGCATAGTTGCCACCGGCACACTGCCCGTCAGTACACTGTTGTTTCCTTCGGTCACAGGCGGATCGAATCGTCCGTTCATTCTGGTGATATCTGACATTGCCCTGCCGAGATTTTCTGTCGGCACTTCCAGTCGATAGGAAAACCACGGCTCAAGCAGAATACTTTTTCCACTGCGCAGTCCCTGCCGGATGGCGCGATAAGTCGCCTGCCGGAAATCCCCGCCTTCCGTATGCTTAGTATGTGCCTTCCCGGCAATCAACAGTATTCGAAGATCTGTGATCTCCGATCCGGTGAGCACTCCCACATGCCTTTTTTCCTCCAAATGAGTCAGGATCAGTCTCTGCCAGTTCCGATCCAGCATATCCTCACTGCACAGAGAGGCAAATTGCAAGCCGCTGCCCCGTTCACCCGGTTCCAGCAGCAGGTGTACTTCTGCATAATGTCGCAGGGGTTCAAAATGTCCGATGCCTTCCACCGGTTCCGCCAGCGTCTCCTTATAGACAATGCTTCCCGCATCGAATTCCGCTTCCAGTCCGAAACGCTCCCACAGGATATTTTTCAGGATCTCCATCTGCACCTGCCCCATGACCTGCATATGGATCTCCCGCTTTTCCTCCTGCCATAATACATGTAACTGCGGCTCCTCTTCTTCCAACTGTCTGAGCTTTCCAAGCGCTGTCACGGGATCCACATCCGGGGGAAAACTCAGCCTGTAGGTCAATACCGGTTCCAACACCGGTGCCAGATTCTCGCTTTCATAGCCCAGTCCCTGTCCTGCAAATGTCTTCGTAAGTCCTGTGACCGCACAGACTTCTCCCGCCGGCACGCTGTCTGCGGTCTCATAGCTTCCTCCATTGTACAGGCGCAGCTGATCTGCCTTTTCCTCCCAGGTCTCTTCCCCGGCACCGCTTTTCTCATTACCGATCATCATTTTGACCCGAAGCGTCCCTCCGGTGACTTTCAGATACGTCAGACGGTTCCCCGACGTATCTCTGCCGATTTTATAGACTCTGGCTCCAAACTCCTGTGAATATTCCGGTTCCGGCAGATAGAAAGACAGTCCGTCCAACAGCTTTTCTATGCCTTCCTGTCTTAATGCGGATCCAAAAAAGCAGGGAAACAGCTTCCGCTGCGCCACAGTGAATGCTATGCTCTCCGGCTGCAAGGCTCCGGTCTCCAGATATTCCTCCATCAGTACTTCACTGCACATGGCGGCATGTTCCAGTTCCTGCTCACGGTCCTCTCCGGATTCATCCTGCGCCATGATATTTTCAACGGTTACAATATTGCCATCCAGCTTACCTTGCAGTTCGGCCAGTATTTTGTCCCGCTCGGTGCCCGGCTGATCCATTTTATTTACGAATAAAAATACCGGAACCTCATATCTTTTCAATAATCTCCACAGTGTGTAGACATCCCCCTGCACGCCGTCACTGCCGTCGATCACAAGGATGGCTGCGTCCAGTACCTGAAGTGTCTTCTCCATTTCAGCGGAAAAATCCACATGCCCAGGGGTATCTAACAGAGTGATATCCACATCTTTCCACCGGATTCTCGCCTGCTTGGAGAATATGGTAATGCCTCTCTTCCTCTCCATGTCCCCATTGTCCAGAAAAGCATCTCCGTGATCCACTCTTCCTGCCTTGCGGATCGTTCCGCAGGTATATAAAAGGCTCTCTGCCAGTGTTGTCTTGCCGGCATCCACATGTGCCAGAATTCCTATGATTAATTTCTTCATTCCTATCGTTAACCCTTCTATCTCCGGTTCCTGCTGCTTCTTCAGGATTCTTACTGTTTCCTTAGGTTTCTACCGCTTTCTTAAGTTTCTGCTGTTTCCTTAGGTTTCTACCGCTTTCTGATCTTTACTATCTACGATACTATATTTTCGCCGATTTTCCAACTGTTTTATCTTGAGGATGTCATTGCAAATCCGCTTATAGATAGGCTATAATCATAGCATACTTTCCATCTTTCCATTAACAGGAGGAGCTATGATTAAATTAATTGCAACCGACATCGACGGTACGCTTCTAAAAGACGGTACGCTGATGATCGATCCGGAATATATGACCGTAATTGAAAAACTGACTTCAAAAGGAATCATCTTCGTCGCCTGCTCCGGCCGGCAATTCATCAGTGAACGAAAGCTTTTCGCTCCCGTTTGCGATAAGCTTCTCTATATCACGGACGGCGGCACGGTAGTCCGTACCCCTCACAAAATTTTAAAAGTCCACACTCTGCCCGAAGATGTCTGGCATGGAATGTGTGAAACGGTTCGCAATGAATTACCGGACTGTGATTATTTTATTGCCACTCCGGATTATTGTCTGGCAGAAGATGCCGGAAGCCGCATGTTCCGATGGCTTACGGATTCTTACGGATATGATATCCGTGAAGTACCGGACCTGTTAAAAGCACCTGTGGACAATGTGATCAAATTCACAGTGTATCATCCTTCGGCATGTGAAGAAATGTGTGCCCCGCTTTTCACTCCCACCTGGCAGACCAAGGCTAAAATCGCTTCCTCCGGCAAAGAATGGATGGACTGTAACCCGTTAGGTGTGAACAAAGGAACCGCTATTCGGTTTTTACAGGAATATCTTGGCATTGCCCCGGATGAAACCTGCACTTTCGGAGACAATCTGAATGATATAGAAATGCTTGAGAGCGCTGGAACCAGCTATGCCGTATCCAACGCAAGAGAGGAAGTGATCGCTGCCGCAAAGAGAACCTGTGCGCCTTATTGGGAAAACGGCGTGCTGCAGGTATTAAAAACTTTTCTGTAAGCTTGACACTGTCACAATAAAGCACTATAGTAAACAGGTAAATATTATATTCCGCTAGGGGAGCACATCGCTGAGACTGAAGTGTTGCAAGACTATGCCATCACTTCTAACCCTCACTACTTGAACCGGATAATACCGGCGTAAGGAAGCATAGATTTCATGCAGTTATTGTCTACATATACACTGCTGATAACAGTGTATGAGAGCCGTACATTATAAGAGTGCCGTTCAAGACTGTAATTTTTGCATGGATACGATGTTGTCCCTCCTCGCGCATACGAAGGAGGATTTTTTTATGTTGTACAATGTTGTTGTGAATGACTGGGGCGAGACTACTTATGTCCCCACTGCTCTGGGCAATGTTCTGTTAGTGGTTGTCCTGATCGCTCTGCTGGCCGTGGCTGTTGTATTTGCCCGTAAGCAGAGAAATAAGACCGCGACTGACGACGTTGATCAGAAAATGGCTCACGGTAAGCTGACCGTAAAGCAGTTGGCATTCTGCGCCATGGCAATCGCTCTTGGAACCGTGCTGTCAAACATCAAGCTGTTCCATTTTCCTACCGGCGGTTCCATTACGCTTCTGTCCATGCTGGTGATCTGCCTGCCCGGTTACTGGTTCGGTCTGGGTGCAGGTATCGCCACCGGAGTAGCTTACGGTGTGTTACAGCTTCTCATTGATCCCTATGTATTGTATCCCATGCAGTTGATCGTTGATTACATTTTGGCTTTCGGTGCTTTGGGATTGTCCGGACTCTTCTCCAATGCGAAATTCGGACTGCTGAAGGGATATATCACCGCTGTGTTGGGTAGATATGTGTTCGCCGTGATCTCCGGATGGATCTTCTTCGGCGCGTATGCCTGGGAAGGCTGGGATCCCCTGCCCTATTCCCTCGCCTACAATGCGATCTATATCTTCGCTGAAGCGGCAGTAACATTACTGATCCTGTCCGTGAAACCGGTACAGAATCTGTTCTCGAAATTAAAACAGATGGCTTTAAATGATTAGGTAGATTGAAAGTTTACGAAAGCATAGCCGCGCATAGGCAAAATAAGAACCGTGATTGGGAGCTTGCTCACAAATCACGGTTTCTTTTTTTGCTGACAATCTTATTTCGTGTTCTTCATGACATCTTTATTCTTCACAAGGTAATCGATCAAAGATACCACGGTGAGGATCAATGCGATCCACATAATGATATTGGTAAGGATCTGCAGCTGCGGGAAGTTGGCGATCATCAGGCAGATCATGACCATCTGGAAGGTGGTCTTGAACTTGCCCCAGTAACTTGCGGCAATGACTACGCCATTGTCGGAAGCGATCAGACGAAAGCCGCTGATGATAAACTCTCTGGCGATGATGATGATGACCACCCAGGAAGGGATACGGTTCATCTCGATCAGTGCGATCATGGCGGAACATACTAACAGCTTATCCGCCAGGGGATCCATGAACTTACCAAAGTCGGTGATCAGATTATATTTTCTTGCAATCTTACCGTCGATCAGATCCGTGAGGCTGGCAATGATAAAGATAGCCAGTGCGATCATATCCGTCACGAAGGTGTTCTCGCCAAACCATCCGGCCTGACCTCCCAGTAACAGGATAATAAACGGTACGATCAGGATCACACGAAAAATAGTCAGCTTGTTGGGCAGATTCATTTTACTCATGATATATTTCTCCTATCAGATCATATTCATTGGAACCGGTGACCAGAACCTTGACAAAATCTCCGGTCATCAGATTCGCTGAAGTATTCACGAACAGATAGCCGTCCACATTAGGGGCATCTCTGTAGGTTCTTGCAACATAAGTCTCTTCGTCCGCAACCTTGCCCTCGATCATTACGGTCAGGATGTGTCCTACCATATCCTCCGCCTTGTCAAAGGCGATTGCCTGCTGTAATTCCATCAGTTCATCTCTCCGGAATTCCTTGACTTCCTGCGGTACCTGGTCTTCCATGGTGGCAGCAGGAGTATCTTCCTCCTGAGAATACGGAAATACACCCAGACGGTCGAATTCCATCTCGTTGACAAAACGATACAGCTCCTCGAAATCCTCCTGGGTTTCTCCGGGAAATCCGCTGATCAGTGTGGTACGTAAGCAGATATCAGGGATTTTCTCCCGAAGTTTCCCAATGATGGCACGAAGCTCTGCCTGGTCGGTACGTCTGCCCATTCGTTTCAACACATTGTCGGAAGCATGCTGGATGGGAATATCCAGATAGTTACATACCTTGGGTTCTGCTGCAATAGCATCGATCAGTTCATCCGTGATCTCCTCCGGATAACAGTATAAAATACGGATCCAGTAGATACCGGGAATCTGCGCCAGCTCATGTAAAAGTCCGGGCAACTCCTTTTTCCCATACAGATCCACACCGTACAGCGTGGTCTCCTGTGCTACCAGGATCAGCTCCCGTACGCCTTTATCCGCAAGTTCTCTGGCTTCTTTTAACAGACTCTCCTTGGGAACGCTGCGGTAATTGCCCCTGACCTTCGGAATAATACAGTAGGTGCAGTGTTTGTCACAGCCTTCTGCAATTTTCAGATACGCAAAATGTCCGCCTGTAGTGACAACACGGTTGGTCTCTGTCACAGGGGCGGCATTAATATCTTCATAATGGTTCTGTTTCTGTCCTGCCAGGATCTCCTCCAGGGCAGCTACGATCTCATCAATAGCAGTGGTTCCGATAATGGCGTCCACCTGCGGGATCTCCTTCTGGATCTCCTCGCGGTAGCGCTGGGCGAGACACCCGGCAGCGATCAGTGCCTTGACCTGTCCGCTGTCCTTCAGTTCTCCCATCTGCAATAATGTATTGATACTTTCTTCCTTGGCATCGCCGATAAAGCAGCAGGTGTTTACCACTACAACATCTGCCTCTGCTTCATCATCCGTGAAGGTATAACCTTTTTCCTGGAGCATGCCAAGCATCTTCTCGGAATCGACAAGATTCTTGTCACAGCCCAGGGATACAAACAATATCTTCATGCGTCTTATGCTTCCTCATCATCACCAAGGATCTTGATCTTACCCTGATTCAGCTCTTCTACTGCGATAGACAGGGGCTTATCCACCTTGGCTGTTACCAGAGGCTCGTCACCTGCGATGATCTGTCTTGCTCTCTTGGCAGTTGCCATAACGATAGAATAACGGCTGTTGACAACGGGTGCTTCGCCGGGCTCTACCTCGCTGTTTACTACTTTCATTAAGTCGGTATAAGAGGGATGTAACATTTTATTTTGCTCCTTTCGCGAAACCTTTCAGTTCCTCTCTGATCTCTGTGATAAATTCTACACGACGGGACGGTACATTTTTCGCTGCTTCCACATACTTCTGTACCGCTGCAGCACACTCATCCAGATCGTCGTTCACTACTATATAATCATAGGCATCCATGCCTTCTGATTCTTCATAAGCCCGTGCCAGTCTCTGTGCGATCACATCGGCTGTCTCGGTTCCTCTGCCCACCAGTCTCTTCTGCAGCTCTTTGGCACTGGGAGGGGTAACGAACAGTAACAGGCTCTCCGGGAACTGTTCCTTGATCTTCATGGCTCCCTGAATCTCGATCTCTAAGATCACATCCTTGCCTGCCTGCATCTGCTCTTCCACATATGCTTTCGGCGTTCCGTAATAATTGCCGCAATACTGAGCATACTCGATAAATCCGTTTTTTGCAATATTTTCTTCAAATTGTTCTTTGGTGCGGAAGAAATATTCTCTTCCGTCCTGTTCTCCTTCACGCGGTCCTCTGGTAGTCATGGAGATAGACAATGCATAATTGTCATATTCCGATAACAGCTTTTTCACCAGTGTTCCTTTGCCGGCTCCGGAGAATCCGGAGATCACCATCAATATTCCCTTATTCTGCATCTTCTTCACTGTCCTCTTTTTCATCTTCCGGCCACAACGCCTGTGCTCTTCCCGCAATCGTCTCGGGTAAAAGTGCAGACAGCACGATCTGACTGTTCTCCATGACCAGGACGGATTTCGTCCTGCGTCCCTGTGTGGCATCGATTGCCAGTCCCGTCTCTTTTGCCTTCTGCACCAGGCGTTTGATAGGTGCGGATTCCGGACTTACTATAGCAATGATCTTATCTGTATTCACAATATTTCCAAATCCCACATGGATCAGTCGGTTCATTGTATCGCCTTTCGTGGCTATTCAATATTCTGTATCTGCTCTCTGACTTTTTCGATCTCAGTCTTTAATTCAATGGCACAGTTGGAAATCTCCAGGTCATTAGACTTAGACAGAATCGTATTGGCTTCGCGGTTCATCTCCTGCGCCAGGAAGTCTAATTTCCTTCCGATGCTGCCACCGGCTGTCAGTGTATTCTTCGTGGTCTCAATGTGGCTGCGCAGTCTCACCAGTTCTTCATCCACGCACACCTTATCCGCGAAGATCGTCACTTCCGTGAGAAGTCTTCCTTCGTCCACTGTGGTATCACCCAGCAGTTCCTTCACCCGCTCTTCCAGTCTCTGACGGTACTCCGCGATGATCTGGGGAGAACGCTCTGTAATGAAATCTACCAGCTTCAGCATGCCGTCCAGTTTCGCGATCAGATCATCCCTAAGATGTTCCCCTTCGGTGATCCGGGTCTGTACGAACATCTCGCAGGCACCCTTTAAGGCTCTCTGCAGTTCCTTCCACAGCTCTTCCTCGTCGATATCCTGCTCTTCCATCACGAAGACATCCGGATACTTCGACAGGGTGGACACCCTGATATCACAATCCAGATCAAAATCGCTGGCCATTTGCTTCAGGTATCCCAGATACTCCGCTGCCAGTTCCTTGTTGTAACGGACGCTGGACGTGTTCTCGGAAAAATCTTCATAAGTAATGAACAGATCCACTTTACCTCTGGAAATGTAGTTCTTCAGTTCACTGCGGATCGCAGACTCGAAGAAATTCAGCTTCTTCGGCATTTTGATGTTCACATCAAGGTAGCGATGATTCACAGACTTCATCTCTACGGTAAACTTTCTGTTATTCTCGGCAGTCTCACATCTGCCAAATCCCGTCATACTCTTGATCATAGCTTCTCCTGTTGTAAGGGCGCGTAAAGCCTTCCACAATTTACGGTTTACATTTTATTATAGAATAAAAAAGCTCTTTCCGTCAAGTGCAGGTGCCCTATTTCCACTCGTCATAATGCTCCAGAAAATGATGTTTCACGCCGTCCTCTTTATAGGCGATGATCGTGCGCAGGTTGACATTCTCCACACTCTTGAAAATGTTTCCTTCTATAAAGGGATTGGTCTGCTTCAGGGAAGCGATCAGGTTCTTGATCTCCATACGTTTGGAGGGACTGCTGCCATCGGTACGGCAGGTGGTACAGGTATCGGTAAAGCGGCATGCACACTGGATAAAATGCAGATCGTTGTAATCTCTCCAGTGCTTGATGTCGTCCTCGCGGATCAGATACATGGGGCGGATCAGCTCCATGCCCTCGAAATTCGTGCTGTGCAGCTTCGGCATCATGGTCTGCACCTGTCCGCCGTACAGCATCCCCATGAGGATCGTCTCAATGACATCATCGTAATGGTGTCCCAGGGCGATCTTATTGCACCCCAGCTCCTTTGCATGGCTATACAGATAGCCTCTGCGCATTCGGGCGCACAGATAGCAGGGGGAATCCTCGATATCATACACCGCATCAAATATCTGGGATTCAAAAATCGTGATGGGAATATCCATCAGTTTCGCATTGTTCTCGATGATCTTGCGGTTCGCTTCACTGTAACCGGGATCCATCACTAAAAATACCAGTTCAAAGGGGAACTTGTTGTGACGCTTCAGCTCCTGGAACAGCTTTGCCATCAGCATGGAATCCTTACCGCCGGAGATACATACGGCGATCTTGTCGTTCTCCTGGATCATATCGTACTCATTGATAGCTTTGGCAAATCGGGAAAACAGGACTTTATGGAATTTTTTGCGGATGCTTTTTTCAATCTCCCGTGCCCGCTCGTTTTCTTTTTCTCCGGGCTGTTCCTTCTGCATCAGGTTCAGAAGCCACCCGGTATAGCCGCCCTGTAAGCTGTATACATCCATTCCCTGTTCCCGGAAATATTCTGCTGACACTTTACTGTTCTGTCCACGGCTGCAATACAGGATCACTTTTTTATCCCCTGCTGCCGCAGCCAGCTTGTCCACCAGTTCACATTCAGGGATTGCAATGGCTCCGGGAATCATTCCATAGTTTACTGCTTCATCCCCTCTGGTATCCACCAGAATGTATCGTTCAAGGTCCCGGGACTGTAGTTCTTCCCATGTGATCTCAATGGGCTGTATTGTCTCTTTTTCTTCCATTTTTATATTCCTTTACTCTGCCCGAACAGGCAGTCTATTGTTTTTCCTCTCTCAGTCTGCTACACTGTTAATAAAAATATGGTAACTGAACCGTTACATTACAGTTACATTACATTCATAGAAAGGCACACAAATGATTCCTTATACTACTTTAGATTCCATTATAGCGCAAATGCCCGAGCGCACCGGGCACACTCTGTTAGATGAAGATCAGGGGTGTGTAAAAGGTTGTCGTATGGGCGTATCCCTCTATCGCAGCACAGAATATCACATGCCGCAAAAGCATGACGATCAGGAAGGCTTCTTCGTATTGGACGGAAAAGGATATGCTCTCATCGGTGGCGAAGAAATCCCTCTGCTGCCCGGTACCGCCTTTATGGTACCTGCTCACACGGATCATGTGATCAGACGGGATCCCTCCTGTGACTGCTGTAAGGTTCTGTGGTTCCATGCCGCAGTAGAATGATCCTCAGTCTCCACATACCGCCAGAAGCTCCGGCAGCTGTGCCTGAAGCTCTGTCAGGCTGTCACACTTTTTATCTACCAGCGCAAGAATCTCTTCTGTGGGCGGCAGCTGATCCGGCACCATCACCGTATATAAGCCTGCCGCATAGGCGGATCGGATACCGTTGAAGGAATCCTCCACCGCCAGTGCCTGTCCGGGTGCAACCCCAAGCTCCTCGCAAGCCTTCAGATAAATATCCGGTGCAGGCTTGCCATGCTCCACCATGTCGCCACAGATAATTTTCTGAAAATAAGATGTGATACCCGCTCTGTCCAGATGCTCCATCACTGCCGCTTTTCGCGTGGAAGAAGCAAGTGCTACGGGAATACCCTGCTTTTTTAAATACTTCAGGATCTCATGTACGCCGGGTTTTTCCGGAAGGCCATCCCGTTCTTCCTTTTCCTTAAATCTACGACTGCAGTCCTCATGCAATTCTTCAAAGGAGATGTCAATGCCCTGCTCTGCCTTTGCTGCCTCGAATACTTCCTTCGTGCCCTGTAAGGTTCTGCCGATGCAGGCTTTGGAGATCTCATCCACATTTTTAAGCCCCGTAGGCTCTGCCGCTTCTCTCCAGCACTCCATATACATCCTCTCGGTATCAAAGAGGACACCGTCCATATCAAATATCACTGCGGTTATTGTTGTCTTCATAATTCTCCTCACATCCAAAGCACCATCAGATTGTTACCCATACCGATGATCCCCATCATTTTGCGCGTAAATAGTAATCGATGATATCTGTCTCTTCCATGGAAATATAAGTTCCGTACATGGCTATGTTGCAGCACAATACCCTGCTTCCCGCAGGGAAGATCATCTCATATCCTTTAGACGAAGCCAGCCCCGGATATCTGTCATCCGCTCTTCCGTAGGAAAAATAAGCAGCGGAATTACCTATCTTCAAAGGTTTCGGTGCCCCAATCCCTCCGGCGATCAGAGCCTCGTCCTTTTTCCATTCAAAAAAGCTCCAGTTCTTTTTCTCTCCGAGTTGCCTTGGTTCTCTGCTTCGTTCCGTCAGCAGAATCTTACCCTGTGTATTTAAAAATGTCAATGCTCCCGTCTTTTTATCCACACGGATCTGGGCATATCTCGCTGTAATTTCCACCAGGGAAGGATTCTCCCGCACCGTGCATCTGAGGTCTCCTGCTGCCGTCACCGCCGCTTTCGGGAATTCACGACACTGCCCTTTGGCAAAACAAATCCGGAACAGATCCACCGCAAGGGGTGTGATCCGCAAGGTTCCGTAACTACTCAAAAGGTCCACATAGCCCTTGCCCTTCATGACCATGCGCACAGCGCAGTCGATCCTGGAATGTCCGGCGGGCATCAGTGTTTTGGCATCCGGCATATCGCCGTACTCGCCGTTATTTTCTACCATCCGCGGCTCCTGTCTGCCGGTTGCTCTGCCAGCATTGCCGTTTCCTGCCCCGTATACTTTCGCAGGTGACGGCTGTCCCGTCCGCCTCGATTCAGGTCCCCCTGACTTTCCTGCTTTCTTCGGTGTAGCGCCGTCTGTTGTCCCCTGACTGTTTCTTGTCACGATGATCTTCTTTGGGCCGTAACGCTCTCTGGCCACACGTTCCTTTTCCGCTTCCTGTGCCCTCTGTCTGTAGATCTCTTCTTTTGTCTTCTCCGACTCTGCCTGTTTTACCACCGTTTTCACCGGCTTCTTCTGGGCATCTACGGCAAGGCTCATTCTCTGCTTCTGCTCTGGGGATACCGGATCTACGATCAGTCCGGTGAGTTTCCCCCGGTACAGCACCGTCAGTTCATGCAGAGCTCGGGTGGCTGCCACGTACAGCTGCTTCACATACCCGTCTTCCACCGGGTAATCTTCCTCCGAAGCGTTGAAGATCAGTACTGCATCGAATTCCAGACCTTTGGTGTATTTTAACGGAAGCACCATGACGCCCTCGCTGATCTCCCATTTCCCCGCATCTCCGGTATTCAGGTTCACGCTGTCCTGTAAGGCTGCTGTTACTTTTTCCGCCTCCGCTTCGTCAATGCAGACTACGGCAATGGTATCCAGCCCCTTGCTCTGCCATGCTTTGATGATCTGCTCCGCCTGTGTCACCTGCTCTGTAAAATCCACACATTTTTTCACCGTGATTGGTTCCCCATGACGTATGATGGGCTCCACCGGATAGACCGGAAAGCTTCCGTGATACAGAATGTCCGTGGCAAACTCCGAGATTTCCACCGTGTTACGGTAGCTTTTCTGCAAAATGCCGAAATAATCAAACTCTCCAGGCAGCATCAATTTCCGCAGTTCCGTCCAGTCGTTGAGACCGTAGCGGTCGGAAATATTCTGGGCCACATCTCCCATGATCGTATAGGTACATTTGCTCAGACAATATTTTAAAGACGCATAGGCCATCATGCCGAAATCCTGGGCTTCATCAATCACCACATGCCCCGTCTCCCGGATCACCGTGTCCTCCTTGAGGCGCTTGTAGAGGTAGGCCATGGCCGCCAGATCATAGACATCGTAGACACCTTCCGGCACCTCGACCGTGAAATCTTTCTCCTGCTCTTCCTTCAGGAACTGTTCGTAGAGTTCCGCCACAGAGCCCTTCCATTCCCTTTTTCCGAAATAGGTCTCATAATAATGCTTGAGCTTCTGCTTTTCCGGCTGGGTATAGGAATAATATTTTCCGCTCAGCTCATTTTCCAGCCGTGCCATCAGATAATCCGTCAGTCTGCTGATTTTGTCCGCCCGGGACAGATCCTTTGTCTCTTTCAATAAGCGTGCAATGGTGGCCCGGTCCAGCAGCACTTTGCCAGTCTTTTCGATCACCACGTCCTCTCTGGGTATCGCGCGGTATTCGTAACGCAGGCAGAAATTCTCCAGCTCCTTAAACCAGACAAGAGTTCCCTTCACCGCCGGGGTCACACCTTTTACCACCGGCTTGATCTGCCAGGACTTGTCCCAGTCCTCGTACAAAAGCCTTACGAACAACTGCTCCATGGTCATCTGGGAGACACCATAAACATTCAGTTCCGGCAGCACTCCCGTTATATAGTTTAAGAGCACCTGATTGCTTCCCACAATATAAAAATCTTCCGGTGCAAACTCCTGCTCGTAGTTGTACAGGATGTAGGAAATACGGTGCATGGCCACTGTGGTCTTGCCGGAGCCCGCCGCTCCCTGTACGATCATGTTGTGCTGGGGCTTTTTGCGGATGACTTCGTTCTGCTCCTGCTGGATTGTGGCAATGATCTCGCCCAGCACCGCCTTTTTGTTCCGCGCCAGATATTTTGTCAGCAGTTCATCGTTGGCCACCACATCCGAATCGTAGAAGTCCTTCAGCTCATCATTTTCGATCTCATAAGTGCGCTTCCGCGACAGGGTGATGTCGTATTTTCCCTCCCCCTTTACGGAATAAGAGACATCCCCCAGAGCGGCATCGTAATATACGCTGGCAATGGGTGCTCTCCAGTCGATGACCTCCGGTTCTGCCGGGTTATCCGCAATGACACTTCTGCCGATATAGTAGACCTCGTCTTTTTTCAGTTTTTTGTCCCGGAAATCGATTCTGCCAAAGTAGGGCTTTTTCCTCGCCTGTTCCGCCCGGCGCAGATCCTGATTCACGAACTTGAAGCGGGCATCCGCATTGTGCCACAGGGTCTGGGCTTCCTTGTCGTTCTCGTCGAATTCCTCCTGCATGGCATGCAGTTCTTCCGCCAGAGCCTGTACACTCTGCCTGTTGGCATCCACCTTGCGCTGTGCGATCTCTAACGTAGTGTCTGCTGATTAAACCGTTTCCGATTCAAAATCAGCAGGTTGTAATCCAATCAGCTCCAAAAGATAAATAAGAGCAAAAAGTATTCGTGACTGAATCTTGAATAAATTCGTCACAAATACAGATAACGCAATCGATGTAAGTGTTGTGTCATAGAGCTTGGTTCTTATCAAGTCCATTCCGTAGCAGCGTTTACTTAAACTGAATGAGCGCTCTACCTCAATTCGATCGGTGTTATCCTGATATTCCTGCTTTTTCTCTTTTGATGATTGTTTTGTAAGGCTTGGTCTCCCAAGCTTTGGACCGGATAATCGTATTCCTTGAAGCTTACAGAAATTTCTGTTGTCTCTGGTTCGATATATCTGGCCTGCCAGTAGGCGTTCCGGGTAATGACCAGTTCGTTCCCTGAATCGTTCCACTGTTTCAACAAGTACTGTACTTTCATTGTAGGCGTCATAGGATATTTTTCTATTCTGCCAAGACCGTTATCATCAATGCTTAAATCAAACTTAGCACCAAATTCAACTGGAGCTTTTGTTTTTCCTCTGACGATTGGTCTGATCCATGGTTGTGAGATACTGACAATGCGGTTTTCTACACTATGAACCTTGTTTTGGTACATGTACTGCTGTTGCTCATATAGCTTATATATTGTCATCAGAAGTGATATTTCCTTTGAAGTCGGCGCATAACCTTCTTCCATATAGCTTTCAAGATAACCGATATCACGTTTGATGTATGCTAACTGTTTACGAATGGTTGCTCTGATTTTCTTAGTGCTGCGTTTCTTTGCTTTCGCAAGTGCAAGGTAGTTCTTTCTGGCTTGCCTGCGATACATACGTGGTCTTGAAAATCCATAACTTTTACAGAAACGGACGATGATAGTTTCCAGTTTTTCTCTGGCTTCATTGAGCAATGAGAAATCCTGCGGATACCTGATATTTGATGGGGCACAGGTTGCATCAAGCATAAGAGTTCCTTTGTTCTCCGGTGCTTGTTCAGGTTCTTTGTTTGATTCGCCATCTCCACCACCAGAAGGCGGATTTGTATGATCATCATCGTTTTTATCTTTGGATTCCTTCTCTTTGAAGGCTTCCAACATATATTCGTTGGCTTCCATGATAACATCCATTTTCAGACGTTTACGGAATAAGACCAGCGTACTTGCGTCAATCGGAGGTTCTTCCTGATATCCAGGAAGTCCGATAAAATACTGATAATACGGATTTTCAGTCAATTGATCCACCAATTCTCTGTCAGAATACTGATACTTGGTTTGGATGATTAGCGAGCCAAGGGCAAGACGCAGAGGCTTTGCAACGCGTCCATTCTTTCCTTTGAACAGTCGGGAGTATTTCTTTTCGAATATTTCCCACGGAATGGCATCTGCCATCTTCACCCATCTGTTTTCAGGATTCATATGAAGTCCTATTGGCTGGTTAAAACTGAGAAAATTGCTCTGTGTATTGTCAGTATACTTGTACATTGATTTTTTCACTCCTGTAAGGGTACTTTTTTATAGAAAACTGCACGAAAAAAGATTTGAATACTTATAAAACCGTGCACTTTATTATACCATTTTTGAGTAAAAAATGCGGTAAAATCGATGGTTTCAAGCTGGTTTTTTCATTAATCAGCAGACACTATCTACTAATAAAATTGATTAAGCATCTTTCTTTCCGTTGACAGTGACAAAGATTTTAAACCATATCTTCATAATTTTTTAGGTTCAAAAATTATCCAATCCCCATCAACTCTCCTATGTCCAGGTATCCTTGTTGTCCTATATACCTCCAATCCCACATCTGTAATATGAACATCCATATTAGGAGCCTCAACTTCCGTCTGTAAAATATTCGCAAGCTGCTGTGCAAACCCTCCTTTCTTTTTCCCTGTAGAACATGAATAGAGCTTAATTCTTTGCTTTCCGCCCACATACTGTGGAGAATGTCGAATTAACATTGCTACTTGTTCCGCATTCAATGTTTGTCCCTCATATGCAATTCCCCTTTCATTACCATGAGCAATCACATTAAATTGTTCTGGTGTGCTTGGCCCTGCTATTTTGTATGCTCTCTGCAATTCATCTTTACGACTTTTTTCTATTATTATTGCTAGCCGTTCACTGTCATCATAAAATATACTGCTCTTTATTTTATCTACAGCCTTACCGCCTCCGTAGAATGCCGCGCTGGACAGACCGCCCATGACACCGCCTAACAGAGTCTCCTTGATAAATCCTTTCAGGCTGTACTTCTTTCCGCTCTTGGTCGCCTTTGTCTGCGTTGCGCCGTACTGATAGCCACGGGATGTGGTATAACCAAGGCTCTTTCCCGTCTGCCTTGAACCGCCGCACCCGCTTCTGGGATCCCTGCCGTAAGCATACGGAGAGAAAGAACCCGCCATTCCGAGCAGCGCCCCTGCATATCCCCCGTTATAACCCCGACCGAGGCTTCCCAGCGCATCGGAGATATAGTTTATCCCGGCATTTGCCGCACCGGCTCCTGCACCTCTCAGAACGGCACTGCCAAGGCTGCTCATCGGATTGTTTCCATAGATGGCGCCGCTGACCGCATTCGTCAGACCGTCCGTGACACTCCTGCGGATGCTTACGTCTTCTCCGCTAATCCACTGCTCAGCGGCGCTTCCCATAGTGCCCGCCGCAAAATCCGCAGCTAATGCAACCGGGATGCCCGCGCCGGAACCTATCAGAGCACCCTTGACACCTCCCGTAATGGCGCCGTTCGCCGCTGCTCCTGCCGCCTTGCGCCAGTCAACCTTCTGCCCGCCTATCAGCTGGGACACTACAGAACCGCCGAAACCGAACGCCCCGCCTGTAATTGCCCCTAATGCTCCGCCAATCAGAATGTTGGCGATCTCGCCTGTGGAATCCTCATAGTTTACGGGATCATTGTCACAATAGTGGTACCTGTTCAGACCGCGTCTCACAGGGTCAGGCGACAACAGCCTTCCGCATCTGCTGTCATAGAACCTCGCCTGGGCAAAATATCTCCCTATTACAGGGTCGAGGCTGTAGCTGGTAAACCGCAGACTCTCCTCCAGCCCCGAAGTCATTTCCTGCCCCGGCTTCAGGTCGTCCCATATGTTGCGCTCCGCGTATTGCAGAGTCTTCATCCGCGCTTTCCGATAGCATTGATTCGTTCTGGATATTACCAACCACATCTGTGCCTGCCTTTTATTATACTAGATGTTAGCAATATTGTCATGCTCCAGAGCGGATTTTTGTAAAAATACAACTCGGCAAGCTATTATTATCTCAGAACAAACGGCTTGAGACAATAAATTGAAGGCAGCCTCAACCTTTCGATTTGAAAACCACCTCCAATTTATCATACCTATCTAAACTATTGTAGACATTTTACTTGTCCCATGCAACCAATCATAAAATGAATGCTTATAACCTTATGAAAAATATTTTTAAAATATTTCAGCTACTCTCCAAAGATTAGTTCGCACATATGCTAATTTCTTTCTGCTATCAGAAATCCCAAGAAATATATATGGGTCATCCATATATTTGTATTTTTCTTTCAGTCTAACTTCAATCACAGGGACCTCCCACACAGGTTCGTTGGTTACCTCTGACACAGGGTTATATAATATGCCGTCTTGGTCTACTTCATATTCTTCCCCCTTCTCTTGACCATATTCGTCTACAATTTTTAGAATATCGGCAATACTTAAATTTACCTTAAAATCAATTTCCTCTACTCTCAAAAAGTCCATTTTTTACCGCCCTTCTTCGCAGATCCATAATATACTTCGTTGCCCCTTCCAACTCGCTTTCATTAAATAAATCACTATTTTTCATTATTCTCCTATAGACATGCTCCTCTCTGGCTAATCTTCCTAATTCTATATAACTTTCTTTGCCAATTTGCAAATATTGCTCTGCATGATAACCTTCATGGTATAAATCAATAACAGCGGGGGTCTTTTGAAGATAAATAGCACCTTCTTCATAGTCAAATCCTGCAACATGAATTCCCTCTAATTGCTTGCAGTCTCTATCTATTACTACTTTTATTCCTCTCTTTTGCCATTGTTTCTTATATTTTCTCACCTGCTTTGTTGTGGCCATGCGTTCACCCGTGCGGAAATAATCATTAGAAACTTTACGGTAATCCATTGCACTTCTGTCTAACCTTCCCTGGATGCCTCGCTTCAAAGACTCTACAGCCTTACCGCCACCATAGAATGCCGCACTAGACAGACCGCCCATGACACCGCCTAACAAAGTCTCCTTGATAAATCCCTTCAGGCTGTACTTCTTTCCGCTCTTGGTCGCCTTTGTCTGCGTTACGTCGTACTGATAGCCACGGGATGTGGTATAACCAAGGCTCTTTCCCGTCTGCCTTGAACCGCCGCACCCGCTTCTGGGATCCCTGCCGTAAGCATACGGAGAGAAAGAACCCGCCATTCCGAGCAGCGCCCCTGCATATCCCCCGTTATAACCCCGACCGAGGCTTCCCAGCGCATCGGAGATATAGTTTATCCCGGCATTTGCCGCACCGGCTCCTGCACCTCTCAGAACGGCACTGCCAAGGCTGCTCATCGGATTGTTTCCATAGATGGCGCCGCTGACCGCATTCGTCAGACCGTCCGTGACACTCCTGCGGATGCTTACGTCTTCTCCGCTAATCCACTGCTCAGCGGCGCTTCCCATAGTGCCCGCCGCAAAATCCGCAGCTAATGCAACCGGGATGCCCGCGCCGGAACCTATCAGAGCACCCTTGACACCTCCCGTAATGGCGCCGTTCGCCGCTGCTCCTGCCGCCTTGCGCCAGTCAACCTTCTGCCCGCCTATCAGCTGGGACACTACAGAACCGCCGAAACCGAACGCCCCGCCTGTAATTGCCCCTAATGCTCCGCCAATCAGAATGTTGGCGATCTCGCCTGTGGAATCCTCATAGTTTACGGGATCATTGTCACAATAGTGGTACCTGTTCAGACCGCGTCTCACAGGGTCAGGCGACAACAGCCTTCCGCATCTGCTGTCATAGAACCTCGCCTGGGCAAAATATCTCCCTATTACAGGGTCGAGGCTGTAGCTGGTAAAACGCAGACTCTCCTCCAGCCCCGAAGTCATTTCCTGCCCCGGCTTCAGGTCACCCCATATGTTGCGCTCCGCGTACTGCAGGAGATTTCCCTGAGCATCCGCCGCCAGCAGAAGACTTCCATAAATATCCGATTGGAAGTATGCCTTTCCCGGCACCCCTTCCGGAGCCTCGGACATTGTCCGGCTCAGTCTTGTATACCCATGCCCAAAGACATTGCGGATGTTTCCCGCCCCGGTTTCATAAGACATCAGCTCGTTTCCGGGCGCCCCCAGAAAATCAGGCACATACTGCATCTCTCTTGTGCGGATGCTGTCCCCGGCAGCAAGTTTCCGGACATTCTTTACGCGCATCCGGAGGGCATTGTAAGTATATGCCGTCTCCTCCCCGCTTTCCAGATTCCTGCCTGTTGCCATCATGCCGGCTGTGTCATATGCATACTGCCTGATCAGGCTGCCGTCCCGGCGTTCTTCCGTCAGGTTTCCGCATCTGTCATACACAAAACCGTATACTGCCCCGTCTTCCGTCATCGCCGTGAGCTGGTTCAGCTGGTTATACTGATATGTAGCCTTCTGGATGCCGTTCAGGCTCTTTGTCGTCCGGTTTCCTAAAGCATCATAGGCATAAGTTTCCTTATTCTGCCCGTTCCTGTATGTGACAAGCTGACCTTTTGCATCATAGGCATATGCCGCACTTCTTGCAAATTCTGCCGCGCTGCCAGTGCGCTCGGAACCGATAATGCGCCCCAGAGCATCATAGGTGAAATCCTCGCTCACGGAAGCATTTTCCCCAATGCTGTAAACCGCCTTCACGGGCTGCCTGTTGGCATTATAGGTATAAGTCGAAACGCTTCCCGGCTGTGTCAATGAGAGCACATTGCCGGCATTGTCATACGCATACTGTGCTACCTGCCCATCACTGTCAGTTACTTTAGTCAGGCGGTTGTTCTTATCATACGCATAGGCTGCCACCGCACCGTCCGGATAACTGATTCCTGTCCGATTGCCTGCCGCATCATAGGAGAATCCCGTCTCGCGCCCGTTATGATCCGTTACCTTAACCAGCCTGCCCAGAACATCCCGCTCCATTGTGGCAGTACCGTTCCAATCCTGCATCTCCACGAGCTCACCGCGCTTATTGTAGCGGAAAGATGCTGTCCTGCCGTCACTGTAGGTCATGGCTGTCGGCTGGTTGTTCAGGTCATAGCGCACTGTGGTTTTCTGGCCCTCCTCGTCCGTGAAGGATACCAGATTGTCATTTCCATCATAATTATACACCTTTTCGTCTAAAAGAGGAAGAATCTCTTTGATCATCCTGCCTCGTAATGCCGGGTAAACTGCTCATATTCTCTCCTGTTCAAAACCATAAAAAAGAAAAAGCAAAGGAAGCCTGTCGAAGACTTCCTTTGTATGTATTCTAAATCACATTTTACCAGTCAGAGCCCCAGTCATCGTATCCTGAGTCCCAACTGTCATTGGAATCCCATCCGGAATCCCAGCTGTCATCATCCCAGCTATCGTTATTATCATTGCTGTACTCATAAGGAGTGTAATAGGACGAATCCTCAAAATCCTCATATTCCGCATCGCTGTCATAGCTGTAGGAATCATAGTAACTCTCGTAATTGCTTTCCATCCAGGATTCATCCGGTGCATAGCGCCAGGAATCATTCTCCCATTCGTACCAGTTCCCATGATAATAGTAATAGTTCTGATCCTCATAGGTGTAATAGCCGTTATCCGGTCTGTTGTCAATCTGCCAGATAGAATAGGCGCCTGTAAAAATCGCCACCAGAGACAATGCTGCCATGATCAGGCAGAAAATTGTCAGAACCGTTTTTTCTATCTTTTTGCTCCGGGCTCTTTTCTTATTATAGGCGGTGTAATCTTTGGTTGGGCGGCTGGCAGGTGCCGCAGCTTTCGGCTGCTGGTGTGCTTTCTGCACTACCACTCTTTCCTTCATCTTCTGGTAAAGTTCGTTGACCGCATAGGCTTCATCGGTTCCCTTGTAACGTACTGCCCGGGTACCGTCCTCTTTATTCTTATAGACTACGAAGGTGCCATCGGTCTCATCCTTGTAAATACCGAAGGCTTTCGCGCCCTTGTAATCCTCTCCGATAAAGGTCCGCATGTCCTCCAGCGGAAGGTTCATCTCCTTTGCCCAGGCTTTCAGTTCCTCGATTGTCTGTGGTACACCGTTGGCATGGCGGTTGTAATTGTTGTTGACACCGCCACAGTTCGGGCAGACCTGATCAAAATCGTTGATCCAGCTGCCGCACCAGTCGCATTTTATCTTCACGTTCCCCTCCTGAAAATACACGTTGCAATAGTTTCTGTTTTATTGTACCACGTTCTGCACCTGCTGCCAACCTAGGAAATTGCCAAAAGAATGCGGCTCTCCCTGAGGGTCTTGCTCTGGTCGTAATCATACTCTATGGTTTGGATACTGACATCCGGAAAACGGGCATGCAGCCGCTGCAAAATTCCCCGCTCGCAGACATGGCTGACCAGACATCCGAAGGGATGCAGGATCAGCACACTGCCACAGCCTTTTTCCACATATTGTATCACCTCTGCGGCAATCAGCCAGCCGTCTCCGGTATTGCAGCCCTCCGCCAAAATCCCCTGCACTTTCTCCTTCAGTTCCGGGAACGGCAGATCCGTCTGGAACCTGTCTGTCTCCCCGATCACCGTAAGCAGATGTTTTTGTGCCTCACACAACCGGTGGAGCACAAAGGCACAGGCTTTCGCCATGACGGGATTGTGCTGGTACTTTTCTGCCTTATACCGCTCTGTATCCACCAAATACAGACAGTAGTTGACGAAACCACCACTGTAAGGCTCCATTCCCTGCCGGAGCAGAAAACTTTCGATATCGTCATTTCCCAGTTTCGAATATTTCATATAGATCTCACCGGTGATGCCAACTCTCTTTTTCTTCCCGGGTTTCACCGGTACCTTCGAAAATACTTCGCAGGCATACCGGTAATTCTTCTCTCTGGTGTGCCGTCCGTTCCTGTGTCTCCGAATGCTCTCGCACAGTTTCTTTTCCACCTGACTGCGGATGCGGTCCGTCTCTCCCGGATTCTGTTCGTAGGGCTTCACCTGCTGGTACAGGCACATGATCAGATCGCCATAGCATCCGGCAGCAATCCCACCGGACAACAGTGACGGAGTAATGCGAAAGCCCGTATGTTTTTCTTCTCCCATGAGGTTCAGGGAGATTACGGGAATCTGGGCATACTCCAGCTGTCCCTGCTCTGCCATGCGGTACAGCACTCTCTGGAGCAGATTGTAGATATTTCCGGCCCTGCAGGCACCGCCCGCCTGGGGCTCCATGAAGGTGATCTCCTCCGGATCCCGTTCCCCGCTTTCCAGATATTCCAGGAACTGTGCAAGGATCAATACCGTCGGATAGCAATAGTCGCTACTGATATAGCGAAGTGCCAGAGTGCGGTCCTTCACCGGGTTCTTTAAAGTCTCGAAGGAATACCCCTCCGCCCGGAATGCCGCCTCCAAAAATACATTCGTGTACTCCAGCATCTCGCACAGCAAGATCGTACGGGTCTTCTTGTCATGACGTGTGAAATTTTTACATACTCTGTGCAGTTCCCCCATACGTTTTCCTCATCTGACCGGGTTGGTTTGTGTCCGAACATAAATTTACTATTTTATATTGTAAGCTGAATCGTTGGCCCGTGCAAGTGTACATCTGGTTTATTCTGGTTGTCTACCATCGCCTGTAAACTTTCAGGCACACAAAAAAAGTGGAAACCTTGTATTTTCAAGGTTTCCACGCTTTTCAAAAGAGCTGCTGACGGGAATCGGACCCGTGACCTCCGCACTACCAATGCGACGCTCTACCGACTGAGCCACAGCAGCATCACGTGACTGCTAACGCAATCACCGTGATTCATTGTAACAAAGCAATCTATATTTGTCAACACAAATTTTTTCTTTTTTTGCTTTTTTTGCTACACTTATAACTATTTAGGATTTTTCTCGTCTTTCTGTGTCGCTTCCTGCTGCTCCAGTTCCTTCTGCTCCTTCCGCTTCAGGTAATCCGCCGCATCATCCGGTACGTCATCCAGATTCTCACTGCCGATATCCACCTGGAGAGGCTTTCTCTTGAAGAGGATATCATACATGACAGGGATGATGAACAGTGTCATCAGTGTGGCATAAGCAAGTCCTCCCGCCACTACGATCGCCATGCCTTTGGACATCTGGCTGGAGAGGTCATCTCCGAACAGGAGGCTTGCCATTGCCAGGATCGTGGTCAGCGCCGTCATCAGGATCGGGCGCATTCGGGTCTTACCGGTAGCGATCAGTGCCTCTCTGCGTTCCAGTCCTCCCACACGGAGCTGGTTCGCATAATCCACGAACACAATACCGTTGTTGACAACCGTACCCAGCAGCACCACGAAGCCCATCATACCCATAACAGACAGCGGCTCGTTCATAAGCAGTAATCCTATCAGGCCACCCGTGAACGCAAGAGGTACCGTGAACAATACAATAAACGGACTGAGCAGGCTCTGGAACTGTGCCACCATGACCAGGTAGATCAGAGCAAGACCCAGGAGCAATACCTTACTCATCTGGATCACCATCTGATTGACCATATCGGATTCTCCGGCAGTGTCAATAGTATAACCGTCCGGCAATTCATACGCATCGATCAATGGCTGCAATTCTCTAGACAGAAGGGTGGCATTGCTTCCCTCTGCCACAGTGGCTGTCACCGTCATGTAGCGGCTCTGGTTCTCACGGTTGATGCTCTGCACACCCTCCTCCAGCTTTAGTGTGGCGAACTCAGACAGCGGATGATCCTCTGTGACAGTGTTGCCATTATCATCCGTAGTCTGGATCTCAAAATTATAGTCCAGGAGATTCTCACGGGTCAGCGGTTTTCTTCCATCCTTTACGACGATCTTCATATCCTCACCGTCTATGGTCACAGTGGCGGCATCGGTACTCTCCGTCAGCTTCCCGTTCAGCTCTGAAAAAATCTGGGCAACCGTCAGACCTTTGCGCATGGCGGCATCTTTATCCAGCACCAGACGGATGACCTGATCCGGCTCTTCCTGCCCGTTGGAAATATTTTCATAGCCCGGGATCGTAGCAGCCAGATCACAGATGTCCTGCGTGATCTTCGTCAGGGTATCCAGATCATCACCATATACCTTAACAGATAATCCTGAGCCCATCATCGTGCTCATCTCAGACATTCCCGTTGATATCGTCAGTTCACAGTCAATATCCGCTGTGCGTTCTTCAATCTCCCTGCAGATTCTGTTTACTTCTTCTTTTCCGGCATTCTCATTTTCTGTCAGCACCAAAAATGTAAACTGATCGTAGGTGCTGTCTGACATACCGGAAGAAGAAGCCACCAGGGTGGTATCTCCACCTGCCATGGCACCTACATCTCCGATGCCATCTATGGTCGTCATGGCATCCAGCACCTGGTCAGCCCTCTTGTAGCATTCTTCCTTATCCGTATCCTCCGGCATCTGCACAGATATCTCAATCTGGTTAGATGTCATATCCGGGATCATGACGATACCCATCCGCATGACCGCCCAGATACTGTATACCAGCAGACCGATGGCAATGGCAAGGGGCACGACCTTCACTTTCAGGCAGAATGCCAGCATTTTCCCATAGATGTCCTGCACCTTGTCAAAGAATGGATGCTTCTTCTCTTTGGAATTACGAAGCAGGGTCGAACCTGCTGCCGGCACTACGGTCATAGCGATCAGCAGCGATGCCGCCAGGGTAAATATGATCGTCAGGCTGATGGGCATCATCAGTTCACGGACAGTTCCTGCGGTAAATACCATCGGCAGGAATACGCAGACTGTTGTCAGGGTGGAAGCAATAATCGCACCTGCCACCTGTTTTGTACCCTGTACCGCTGCTCTCGCCGCACCGACTCCCTTAGACCGCAGACGATAGATATTCTCGATCACGACGATGGAGTTATCCACCAGCATGCCGATTCCGAGTGCCAGACCCGATAACGACATCATGTTCAGTGAAATACCTGTAAAATACATTAATATCAATGCTGTCAGAACAGACAGGGGAATGCTGACAGCTACAACGATGGTGGGTTTTACATCCTTTAAGAACAACGCCAGGATCAGGATCGCCAGTGCCGCACCTACGATCATGCTCTGCAATACGCCATTTATGATCATAGTTATGTAATCGCCCTGATCCATCAGTGTCAGTACCGACAGTCCGGGATACTGCTCTTCCAGCTCTGAAATTGCAGCAGCGATATTTTTACTCACCTCATTTGTTCCCGCTGTGGAACTCTTGAACACAGACAGTACCACTGCACTCTGACCATTCAGTCTGGCATAGCTGTCATCGGCGTTATCGATCACCGTGATGTCTGCCACATCGCACAGCCGTACATCCCCGATATCTTCAATATTGGTAAGTACGATATTGGACAGTTCGTCCACACTTTCATAATTGCTTCCGACCTTAAGCAGCCAGGAATTGTCCTCCGCATCATCCAGATATCCTGCCGGCATGGCAAAATTCTGTGCGTAGATCAGCTGTGACAGTGTCTGCATATTCACCAGCTGGTCTGCATTGGCATTACGAAGTGCCTCTGCCTTCTGTGCCTCGAAATTCTCCAGAGAGGTATTATACTGATCCCAGCCGTCTGCCAGCTGCTTTTTCGCATCCGCAATGGAATCCCAGCCCTCTGTGATCTGGTCCTGGGCAGAATCCAGGCTCTCCTTGTTGCTGTCAAGGGTTGTCTGGGCGGAATTCAGTGCACTCTGTCCGGAAGAGATCTGTGCAGAAGCCGCACCGAAGCCTGCTGCCGCCTCGATTTTTGCCTTTTCAATATCCGTATAGGAAACACCACTCTTCTTCAGCTCCGCTTCTGCTGCGGATACCGCTGCCTGCACGCCGGCTTTCTCGACCTGAAGGCTGTTCAGGGAAGATACGTAGTCGTCATACCCGGATAACAGCTCCTTCTGGGTCTGATATCCGGCTGCTGTTTTCTGCAAAAGTTCTTTTCGTCCTTCGGGCGTCAGGGCATCCCATGTTGTTTTATCTATCCCAAGACTCTGAAGACTCATACCGGAACCGGATGCAGCAAGCGCTGAATTTACGTCTGTACTGTCCAGTACTGTCATGTTTTCCATCTGAGAAGAAGTCAGAAATGTGCTCATCTTCTCCAATCCGTCTACCACATTCGGAATATCATTTGTGGTCTTGCCCTGTTCTTTCAGGGATTTTTCTATCTGTGTGATCGTTGCCTTCAGCGATGCCTCCTGCGCTTGTAACGTCAGCAGGTCTGTCTGCAATGCATTCAACTGATCCAGTGCCTGGCTGGCGGTCGCCAGCTTATTCTCGGTATCCTTCTTCTGATCCTCCAGGGAATCCTTGGCATCTTCCAGTTTTTCCTTCTGCTCGTCCAGTTCCTTCTGTGCATCGTCTAACTTCGTCCTGCCGTCGTCGATATCCTTCTGTCCGTCGACCAGCTCCTGCGTGCTGTCTGCCAGCTTCTGCTCCGATTCCAGCAGCTGCTTCTTCGCATCATTCAGCTGATCCACAGCATCCGCAAAAGCATCATTGGTCTTTGCCAGGATCTTCTCGTTCAACACATCGATCTTATCCTGATTCAGATCCACAGAGATGGAATTCTCCACAATTCCAATGTCAGAGATACTGGTCACACCCTCTTGCCGTTCCAGATAGGGGATCAGCGTGTCCTCGACAAACCGCGAAGTCTCCTGAATATCCTTACCCTCATAGGATGCCGCCAGATATACGGAAGCCATCATATCCATGCTGATCTCCATGATATTCGGAGAACCGCATTCCTCCGGCAATGCTGATTTCACACTGTCCAGAGCGCTCGATACCTTTACCATGGCGGAATCCATATCCGTTCCGTCTGCGAATTCCAGTTCTACGATCCCGTAGTTTTCATAGGACATACTGTATACATTCTTTACACCGGAAATGGAGCCCAATGCGCTTTCCACAGGTTCGCTCACACTGGACTCCACTTTCTCCGGACTCGCTCCCGGATAAGTCGTGATCACCAGTAAATACGGCAGACTCATCTTAGGCAGAAGATCCGTTGTCATTCCCGATAAACTTACAAATCCCAGAATAATGATGGCAACTACCATCACCAGAATTGTAAACGGTTTTTTTACACTAAATTTTTCCATATATTCCCGCGCCTTTCCCACGTAAGCATCTGTATAGTAGTATGTTACCACTAACGGATCGCGAAAATCCATTAAATAAATCTAAAATTTAGATTCTTTGCTTAAAAAGCCGCGGATTTTCTGCTTTGCACGGGTCAACGCATTTTCTGTTGCTTTTTCACTCCTCCTGAGCACCTTCGCAATCTGTGTGTAGCTCATTCCCGTAATATAGAGATCCAGCACCTGACGCTCCAGCTCACTCAGCTCCGTAGCGATCCTTTTCTCCAGATAGGCCACTCTCTCCTTATCCAGGAAAAGTTCCTCCGGATTCCTGCCGGTCTTATCCGTCAGAAGCTCCGCCAGCGTCTGTGTCTCCGGATCCCTGTCCTCTTCCGTTCTTCCATGGCTGTCCAGGGAGACATAGGTATTCAACGGTGTGTGCTTCAGCCGCTGCGATGCCTGCACCGCCGTATACATCTGTCTGCTGATGCACAGATCCGCAAACGTGTAAAAGCTGGCGTCTCTGCCACAGTCGTAATCCCGCACTGCCTTGAACAGACCGATCATCCCCTCCTGGATCAGATCCTCACTGTCTCCGCCCAGGATATACATGGATTTTGCTTTGCTGCGCACCAGATTTTTATACTTGTCACAGATGTAGTCCATCACTTGCCTGTCGCCTTCCCGCAGCTGGTCGATGAGCTCCTCATCTGTCATATCTTCATACTTGAAATGCTCTGTCATGCTTTCCCCTTTGCTATCCGGCTTCCGGATGCAGCACCCTGTTATGTTATGCCTGCAGTCTCTGACGTACGATCTCGTAAGCCAGTACTCCTGCTGCTACGGAAGCATTTAAGGAATCGATATCTCCCTTCATGGGAATAGACGCCACCATGTCGCATTTTTCCTTCACCAGACGGCCTACACCCTCGCCCTCGTTGCCGATGACCAGACCGATGGGTCCCTTCAGATCCAGATCATACATGGTAGTCCCGCCCATATCCGCGCACACGAACCACAGACCTTCCTTTTTCAGGTCTTCGATGGTCTTCGCCAGATTCGTCACCTTTGCCACCGGCGTATAGTTCAGTGCTCCGGCGGAGGTCCGCGCTACCGTAGCGGTCAGTCCCGCTGCACGGTTCTTCGGAATGATGACGCCATGGGCACCTGCCAGATTGGCGGTACGGATGATAGCTCCCAGATTATGGGGATCTTCGATATTATCCAGCAGGAAAATAAAGGGCGGCTCACCCTTTTTCTTCGCCGCTTCCAGAATGTCATCCACCTCCGCGTACTCATAAGCCGCCGCATAAGCGATGACGCCCTGATGTTTTCCGGTCTCGGATAACTGATCCAGACGCTCCTTGGTCACATACTTTACTAACGTGTCATGTTTTTTTGCTTCTCTTTTAATGGTCATCATCGGACCGTCCTGACAGCCATCCAAAATGAACAGCTTGTCAATGGGTTTGCCCGAACGATACGCTTCGATCACGGCATTTCTGCCCTCTATGGTAAATTCCTGATATCCCATGCTTGTCCTTTCTTATTACGTATTACTTTCTCATTACGCATTATTTTCTCATTACGTATTGCTTTCCTGTCACATGCGTTACACTGCACTCAGATCTCCAGACCTGCCAGACGGATACCGTCTTTGATCAGGTCAAGCATCCGGTCTGTCTGCCCCGTCAGGTACAGATACCCCATCAGCGCTTCAAATCCGGTAGCTCTGCGGTAGTCTGCCACAGAAGCATTTTTCGCCGTGGTGTAGGATTTGGCGTTGCGTCCTCTGCGGTACACCGCTTCCTCATCCTCCGTCAGCTCCGGAAGCAGTGCCTCGATCATGGCGGACTGCGCCGGTGCTTTTACATAGCGCGTTGTCTTTTTATGCAGATCGTTGGCGGAGCGGTTGGCACGTTCCACCACAATACTTCGGATCACCAGTTCATAGATCCCGTCTCCGATGTAGGCTAATGTCAGCGGAGAATATGCCCGGACATCCTGCCCTTCACAGTCGAAAACCTGCTTGATCTTAGTAAGAAGGGTTATGCTCTCTTCCATTTTACACCCTCTCTGGTATCTTCCAGTACAATGCCCTTAGCTAACAGTTCATCACGGATCTCGTCGGCTCTTGCGAAGTTCTTCGCCTTTCTGGCTGCCTGACGCTCCTCGATCAGTGCCTCTATGTCGCTGTCTAACATCTCTGCTTTTTTGTCCACGATCAGTCCGCAGATATCGGACAGGGTCACGATCTCCTGCTTTAATGCTTCCAGGAATGCCTTGCTGCTCTCAGCCTTGGCATTGGAATTCACGAATTTTACCAGTTCAAAAATAGCTGCCAGTGCATCTGCGGTGTTAAAATCATCATCCATAGCTTCGTCGAACTTGGTCTCGAAACCCTGTGCCTCGGTGAGTAAGTTCTTCTCTTCTCCGGTCATTTCGGTATCTGCTGCCTTGTCCAGTAAGAACTTCAGATTGTCCACGCTGGTGACGATTCTCTCATAGCCGTTCTTCGCAGCTTCCATTAAGTCAGCGCTGAAATTCAGCGGGCTTCTGTAATGCGCGGACAGCATGAAGAAACGCAGTACCTGCAGATCGTATTTTTCGGAGATCTCACGTACGGTGAAGAAATTGCCCAGGGATTTGGACATCTTGCGGTTATCAATGTTCAGGAAAGCATTGTGCATCCAGTATTTTGCAAAAGGCTTGTCATTGGCTGCCTCGGACTGTGCGATCTCATTTTCGTGATGAGGGAAGATCAGATCCTCTCCGCCGGCATGAATATCGATCTCTTCGCCAAGATAACGCTTACTCATGACGGAGCACTCGATGTGCCAGCCGGGACGTCCCTGGCACCAGCAGGAATCCCAGTAAGGCTCGCCTTCTTTTTTCGGCTTCCACAGTACGAAATCTAAGGGATCTTCCTTCTGGTCCTCCCCGGAGACTAACAGAGAACGGTTACCGCCCTGTAAGTCGTCCAGATTCTTATGAGACAGCTTGCCGTAGTCCTTGAAGCTTCTGGTACGGAAATATACGGTACCGTCTGCAGCAACATAAGCATGTCCCTTATCGATCAGGGTCTGGATCATGTCCAGCATACCTCCGATCTCCTCGGTAGCCTTGGGGTTCTTGGTAGCGGGCTTGATGTTCATGCCCTCCATGTCTTTTTTGCACTCTGCAATGTAGCGTTCGGAGATCACGCCGGGCTCAACGCCCTCTTCGTTAGCTTTTTTGATGATCTTATCGTCCACATCCGTGAAGTTGGATACATAGTTCACTTCATATCCCTTGTATTCCATGTAACGGCGCACGGTATCAAATACGATCATAGGGCGGGCATTTCCGATATGGATCAGGTTGTATACGGTAGGTCCGCAGACATACATTTTTACCTTGCCGGGCTCTAAGGGCTTGAATTCTTCTTTTCTCTTGCTTAAGGTGTTGTAGATTTGAATGCTCATTGTTTATCCTTTCCTAGTTGCGATTTTTGCAATGATATATCTTTATTTTATCACACTGTCTTGTCATTTTCTGCAGATTGGGGCTGTTCCCCGGTCTCCGCACTCATTACCACCAGCCTGCGCAGCTGCTTTAATTCATCTTCCATTTCCAGTACCCGGTTGGTCAGTTCGGAATTCTCACGCTGCAATACCGTGATATCCTCACGCACCGGATCGGGGAGATCCGTCTGGTTCATGGTCTCCTGGGGGAGACTTGCGTTGTTGCGCTTCACCACGCGTCCCGGCACACCTACCACCGTAGATCCGGGCGGCACTTCGCTTAAGACTACGCTTCCGGCACCGATCTTCGAATTATCTCCGATGGTGAAGGATCCCAGGACTTTCGCTCCCGCACTGATCATGACGTTGTTGCCGATGGTGGGGTGACGTTTGCCGTGCTCCTTACCGGTACCTCCCAGGGTCACACCCTGATACAGGGTCACATTGTCGCCGATAATGGTGGTCTCACCGATGATGACACCGTTACCGTGATCGATGAAAAATCCTTTGCCGATCTGTGCACCTGGATGGATCTCGATGCCGGTCTTGCGCACACCTCTCTGGGAGATATACCGCGCCCAGAAATAATGTCCGCTCAGGTACAGCTTATGTGCCAGTCTGTAATGGATCATGACCTTGAAACTGGGATACAAAAGGACCTCCATGGAGGAATGGATCGCCGGATCACGTTCCTTGATAATACGGACTTCTTCTTTTAAATTTTTGATGATGCCCATGTTCTCACCTCGAAAAAAATACCGCGAATAAACTCTTCTCTTAGAGACGAATTTATCCGCGGTTCCACTCTACTTAAGGGACAATGCCCTTCACTCTGGCGTAAAACGCCATGCACATAACGGGTGCTTACCGGATCCGGATACTTATGTCTGTTCCCCGGATCAGCTCACAGGCGCACTTCCTTTTCCTCAGACGAAAGCCGCTCCCAGCTTCTAACAGCTTCTCTCTGGCGTCCCACCGAAAAGTACTTTTCCTGCTCCATGCCTTTACTGAATATACGATAATTCCTACTAAATAAGATATGCAAAAATACGGGTTTTGTCAACCCCGGAGTTTCCTACATCACTGCTTTTTCCAACGTTTCCCTCACATATTCATTCAGTGACATCTGGCATGCCGTTGCATGGATCACAAGCTGCTTATGAGTCTCAGGCGCGATCCGGATATTAAAGCTTCCCTTGTATGCTTTTTCCGGAGCTTTCCCCTGTCCTTCACACAGTTGCAGATAATCATCTACCGCCCCATGAAAATCCTCTACCAGACTCCTGGCATCGGTTCCCTCATAAGAGATCAGGGAACGAATCCCCATTACCTTTCCGAAAAAAATCCCATCCTCCTCGGAAAATTCTACGCTGCCGACATACCCTTTATATTCCATCGTATTTTTCAAATCAATCCCTCCTGTTCCAGCAGATCACATAATTGTCTGACCTGGTATGCTTTCAATTCCTTTTGCGGATGCGGCTTATGCAGTAATATACTCCCGTGTTCCTCACTGGTAAACATCACTCTGGAACCGCTGGTTTTCCCCTTATTGGATTTCGTAAATTCCAGATAATCCAATAAAACTTCCGCATCATGAAACGTAAATGTCTTAGGTCTGTTTTTTAACTGTTCAATTAGTTTTTCCTTTTGTCCCATTTGTACCACTTGTTAATTATATTATATTTTTTCTGCTTGTTTTTTGCAACTGTTTTTAGTTGCATAAATGAAGTTAAAAGCATATTTTCTACTTAATTTCAATGGATTGGAAAATTTCTCCGACATTGGATTCTAATAGAAAATAGATCTGATAATAGAAAAAGGCCCTATGCAATTTATCTTAGCATAGAACCTTTAATATCACAATAGTATTTTGTCAACCCCTACCCCTTATAATCCTCGATCATAGCTTCGATCTCAGCGATCTGCGCTGCGCTGAGCTTCTTGCTCTGGATAAATGCTGCGATCATCTTCGGCAGCGAACCGCCATAAGCCTTCTCCACGAAAGCCTCCCCCTGGGCTCTGTGGTATTCCTCCTTATTCAATACGGAAGATACTATGGCATTCTCATTTTTGAAAATACCGTTCTCACAAAGCTTTTTAATAAACGTATAGGTAGTGGATTTCTTCCAGCCGAACTTCTCCGCGCACTGTTTTACCAGTTCTCCGGAACCGATGGGTTCCTCCTCCCAGATCAGCTCAGCAAATTTGTATTCTGTCTCCGTCATCTGATACATTCCCATTCCTCCTTGTATCCTTCTTAATCCAGCACTTGCCAATTATGCAATCCTATTGGCTTTTTTGCACTCATAACATTATAAAAGGTCGATGGTATACAGACCTTGTTCTAATTAAAGTCTATATCCTATCGACCCATTTGTCAAGTTCTTATTTTCCGAAATTATCAGCTCTTCGGGCATCCGCTGCAGCTTCCGCAGCCGCCCTGCATCGCCTGTGCCGTAAGATCAAACGGCGTAGTCACCAGACAGATTGCCTGAGAGGAGATTCCCTCTCCGCTGCCGGTGAATCCCAGTCCTTCCTCCGTGGTAGCCTTCACATTGACCTGCCCCACATCGATCAGCAGAGCTTTTGCGATATTTTCCCGCATGGTATCAATATGCGGGCGCATCTTCGGTGCCTGTGCAATGATCGTCGCATCGATATTTTCGATAAACACATGATTTTCTTCCAGCAGCTCGCCCACTTTTTCCAGCAATTTTATGGAAGAAATACCCTTGTACGCGGGATCTGTATCCGGGAAATGTTTCCCGATATCCCCCAGCGCCGCTGCTCCCAACAGCGCATCCATGATCGCATGGAGCAGGACATCCGCATCCGAATGTCCCAAAAGTCCCTTTTCATAAGGTATTTTCACGCCGCCGATGATGAGGTCTCTTCCCTCCACCAGACGGTGTACGTCATATCCCATTCCGATTCTCATACTTACAACCTTTCCGCAGACGTTATCCTTTTTCAAAAAGTACCGACATCCCTGTGTCTCACCAGATTCTCCAACCAGCCAGTCCCCAAACCGTTCTGTCCCGTTGCGGCCAGTGCCGGGTGCCAATATCGTCTGCAATATGCTAAATCTCTGTCATTATTGTCTCGCCACAGCACAGTTTATCAGTTCCTCCGTGCTGTCGAATACATAGACGGTATAACTGCCGTCCTCATATA
>ERZ1023897.11-NODE-11-length-126596-cov-50.306454_pt1 | contig 126596 bp, 113 predicted proteins | sample MGYA00380399_ERZ1023897 | MGnify/ENA primary metagenome ERZ1023897 (study PRJEB33179, sample SAMN07448995) | human gut metagenome | biome: Human-gut; feature: Human associated habitat; material: Faeces | host: Homo sapiens | place: India: Bhopal | collected... | reverse complement strand
TATGCATAGTATCAATTTCTATAATTTTGAAGAAAGAAAAGATTACAAACAAGGTTAGGATAATCCGATATATAATAAGAAGGTTGGTGATATTATGAATATATTTTTTAACAGCCGAATTAATGCTAATCAGTCGTTGCTTAATGTTCTGTTTGGTCAACAACAAAAAGCGGCAAGCAGTCAAAACACTGGTTGTAGAGGCACAAGAGATACTTTAACGATAAGTGCATCGGGAAAGGAAAAACTGACAAAAAGTACAAGTGGAAGAACACATAACACAAGTATTGACAGCAGCATTGACTTAAAGTCCTATATAGCTTCAGCAAAAAAAACGAATCAAGAGCTCATTGAGAATGCAGGAACACAGATTAATGCGAAAACAAGTGAATATATGAGTACAGGTAAAGCATTTAGGGCGGCATTAACGGAAAAGTATTCTAAGCTTGCCGCAGAAGCAAAAACACATTCTAACCCAGAAAATTATATTCATTCCAAGTATTTTGATAAGAGTTCAGAGTATTACGAGACTAATTTGACTGATACAGAACGTAGGATTGCATATAATTATGAGATGCAGATGTGCCGGACAGGAAAAATAAATGGTGTAAATTATCAGGATTCTTTGTTCAGGGGAATTGAAGTAGACGGCGACAGTGTAGATTCGGATAAAATCCAATTTGAAAGAGCATTGGTAAATTCACAGATTTCAAATATTTTAAAGCAGGCTGGTGTAGATACATCTTCTATTAAGGAAGAGTGTACTTTTACTGTCGATCCATACAGTTACGAGATAACGGTAGATGGTGTGGATGAAGAAACAAAGGTGTTGATGCAGAATGCTTTAAATGTAGGTAATAATGGGAAAAATCTCTATAAGCATATCTATTATTGCTCAACACAAGATGGCTGTGAGAGTTCTCAAGTAACAGAGGAATCAAAGATGAAATACGAAGCATATCATCAGGTTTATAGTTATACAGGATATGAATTAGACAAACTTGAGGAAAAAAATGGGACATATTATACGGAGTCGGGAGAGAATATATTAGACTTAGTGGATAGCGCAGTTGAAAGTTCCGGAAAAGTTCCGAAAGAGTTTAAGCAGCAAATGAAGAATTGGATACATGACCTGGTTTCAACTATTTCAACCAGAGGATGGAACAATGTGCCAGATATGACTTTAAGCATTTTATATGGAAAGAGTGGTTTAAAGGACATGAATCAGTTGATCACATATCAATATGAAGCTGATAGTACAAACAGGCAATGGTATTCTGTACTTTAGAAATATAATATTTTTGAAAAAATATAGGGAAGTGTGTCAAGTATAGTAATATAGTTTTTTAGATAAAATATATGATTCGAAATTTTTAAATTAAAAAATAAACAATAGAGTGAGGGAAAGCGTTTTAATAATGAATCTATATAAATCAAAAAACTATAAAATAAAGAACTATGAACAGAAAGGAATTATTCATGAAAAAGAGAAAAATAGCAACAATATTATTGGCAGCATGTTTGCTGTTAGGAAATGTCTCAGTAGCGAATGCGGCAAGTATTGATAATGGCAATAAAGTACATTTCAATACAGAAGATAACGACACGGATTTAACATTATTACAATCGAAAATTGCAACCGAAGAAGTGACTTGTGACTTTACGGATGCAACAAATGATGGAGCAAGTGCATATGCAGATACAAGAAGGGTGTCAAATAAATATATGTGGAGTGCAAGCACGATGGAATATAATTTCTCTGATCAGAAATGGACATCGAATACAGAAATTTTTAGTACATATGCAAAAACATCAGAAGGGTTTGTAATGTCTGGTTTCTTACTGAATCCAAAAGGTCAGAGCAACTATAATTCGGCATTAAGAGAGGGGTATCTGAATGATTCTGCATATGATGAAAATCAGGGACATTATTATCAATGTGTTGTTTCGGATGAGGACTGTAATAATATTACATTTATGTTAGAATCTAATGTTAATGTATTTATTTTTGACAATGATATAAATTTAATATATCGTTCATCGGATGAGGCGGGAGTTACCAGTTATTTTGACAGATATTATTCAACAACTAAAACGATTGCAGGAACGTCGAATAAGGTAATTAGTTTAGGTCTTATTGATGGAAATTATTATATTGTTTTTAAGGTAAAAGATGCAACAGCAACTACCGGTTATCATTATGGATATTATGCTGGACAACCATTGCCAATAGCACAAACAACAACCTTTTCGGATCTTACACATTATACAACAATAAAGTGGAATCGAAGCTCATCTAGCCAATCAGCAAGTACGCAAACATTGACCATTAATTGTCCTAGTGGAAGTGAAGATGAGTATGCATTGACAGGTGTGAAATTTTCGGATAAATCAAAAGCATTTGCTAATAATACATACGCATCAAGCATTGACTATTATTATACGCCAGCAACTGCTAGTTATTCAAAAAAACTAGCACAAACAGGTGGTTGGTGGAGTGACTTGGTTGACAATAATCCACCATCAGGATCAATTGATGGAAACTATGCAACATCTGTTACAGTACATTGGGTAAGTGGTATTTCTTATGTAAATGCTAGTTGCACTACAATGACACAGATGACATTGGATTATTTAGTTCCTTTCGGAATAATAGTGGGCTAAATATTTAGAAAGATAAATAAATTACGGATGGTATTTTTATACCATCCGTGGATTCCAAGAGGTGACGATAAGATGGGACACTATGTACATTATATAGGTGGCGGAATAGTAGATAGTAAAATATATGAGACAGGAAATGCAGCAAAAAGTTTTAAATCGCCGATGAAAGAATTAAATGAGCAAACGGTGTTAATAGAAAATGCCAAAACAAATAAGAATGATAGTTATCATCAGCATACGAAATACGATGATCAGGTAGATCGCTATTACAGTACATATGATATAGGAACATTGTTGCATAATAATGAAAGTTATTTAGAGGGAACAATCGATTCAAAATATGATGTAGATTACTATTCTTTTTCTTATCCGCAAAAAAGTTTTTACTCTAAAATGGGTATATCTTCAGAGATAACGATTTCATTGGAAAGCAAGAATAGTCAGGCATATAATTTAGTATTGTACGATTTATATGGCAATCAGATTGGAATAGCGACAGATGATGGACATGGTAATAAACAACTTACGGTACCTAATTGGGACTGCGTTACATCAGATTATGTGATCAGAGTAGAAAATTCCAATATGACATCGGATTCCGGGGAAGGTTCCTATAGAATAAAAATTACGGAAACGAAAAACAGGGATACTTCAAGTAGTAATGTGCAGCACTCACAAGAAATAGCAAATGCAGATAATTCAGAAGAAAAAAATGCAATAAAGCAGAAATATGAAAAAACATATCAAAGCGAAATTGACAAATTACATCAGATGCAATTTGAAGCGTTGCCGGAAGATGAAAAATATTCGGGAACGGATAGTGTAGAAGAATTATTAAATAAGATGAAAAAGGGGGAGCAGTTAAGTGTGTCGGAAATGGCATATGTGAAAATATTTGCCAATTTATCTGATTATGAGAGAGCAGAGAAGTCGAATTATATAAAAAACGATTTTTATGCAGAAATAGAAAGAATAGCAAATGAAAAAGGAATTGAACTGCCAGATACATCATGGAAAATTGAAATAGATGTATCTGGAACTATTACGATTAACGGGGACATTACAGAAGAAAACAAAGAACAGATAAAAAATATGATATCGGAAAATTTTGCTGATGATATGTGGGAAAAATATATTCAGACAGCAGATATTTCTAACACACAATATAGATTAGTAAATGCTTACTATGAAGTGGAACAGTTCATTCAGAAAGCAACAAATGGACAGTATTCATTTGACGATATAAACGTAGATGACAATGGGAAGATTACCGGACTTCCAGAGAAAATGTGTAAAATAATGAACTCCCAGGAAGCCAATGCGAAATATGAGGAAATACGAGATAATATCTATATGCTGACGGATTATAAAAATCAATATGGATTGGAGGATATTCTTGCATTTAAGGCAGGGTATAATATTTCGGACTCTGAGGTAAGTACTGTGGGTACATCTGGCAATAATAGTGTTATGGATAATGCAGGATACTATAAAAATATGAAAACTATAATATAATGATAGAACCTAATAGAAATGGCGGGTTTAAAAGACATGAATCAGTTGATTACATATCAGTATGAAGCTGATAGTATGGACAGACAATGGTATTCTATACTGTAGCAATATAATTTGGGGGGAAAATATAGGAAATGTGCCGTCAAGATGATGGCACATTTTCTATATATATGATATTTATTTAGAGCCTATTTAGATAATATGCAGAGTACTTTATATTTATTTAATGGAAAAATAAAAATTACCGATATAGTAGGAAGATAGGAAGAAGGTGAGTATTATGCTGGAAATTGTTGTCTGTGATGACGATATGGCAGATCTTGAGTGTGCAGTGACTATGCTGCATAAGATTTTTACAAGCCAACAGATTGCTTATCATATAGAGCAATTTGTGTCTGCAAGTCAAATGCTTGAAAATATCAGCAACATTGATATCGGAATTTTAGATATTTCGATGGAAGAACTGAATGGTATTAAACTGGGGAGAACATTGAAAGAAAAATTTCCAGATGTGAAATTAGTGTATATTACGAGTTATGAAGAATATTGTATGCAGGTGATTAACGAAGTTCATGCATTTTCATTTCTATGTAAACCATTGGAATATGATAAATTGGAAATGCAGATGTTGGAGCTGCTGGATCAACTGCCGGATACCGGAGCAGAAAAGGATTTTTATAAAGTGACGGACAGCAATGGGAAAGAGTATCTGTCGATAAAATTGAAGCTTAGGGACATTTTATATTTTGAATACATAAAAAGATCAAGAAAAGTACTGATAGCGTTGTCTGATATCACATATGAGTATGACTGCATTTTTGAAAAACTAGTTGAAGAACTGAAGCCCTATGATTTTGTTGTGAATTGCAGAGGAAATCTGGTTAATTTAAGGCATATTGAAAAAATAAAAGGCTTTAACATTTATCTGGACAATGGAAAAGAACTCCAGATTGCGCAAAAGAGAAGCAGCGATTTTCGAGAAGAAGTAAATAAATTTTTGCAGAGAAATTCATAGGAGAAACGATGAATACGATTTTACTGATATTATGTAATGCTCTTTCCTGTTTTATCATAAGTACCATACTGTTCCAGTTTATGAATGGAAAGTATGAAAGAAGCAGTCAAAATAGATATGTATATATTGTGGTCGAGACTGTCACAGTGATTTTTACAACCTGTATCAATATGCTCAATCATTCCATATTAAATCTGGTGGTCTGGGGCGTGTTGACGGGGATAATAGCATATGCTCTGTATTATGAGGATATGGATAAACCGTTAAGACGTATCATTGAATGTGAGGCATTGGTATTTTGCATGTCTGTTTGTGAATCATTAGGAGTGATTCTTTTACAATGTATTTTGCAGGCAGCAGATATAAAAAATGTGAATGAAACGATGCTTTACTGCCTTGAGGTAACATTTTCAAAAATAATACTTATTTTTTTGTATTACACATTCGTAAATAGGTTTGTGAAAAAGAGTGATATTCCTTATGCAAAGACAAGGTACATCATGTATGGAATTATACTCCTGTACAATCTGATTAACATGGGTGTAATTGTAGAGAATTTTAAAAATGGAGAAGAAAATTACTTATGTGCAGTCAATATGGGGTGTATTGTTCTGGCAGATCTATACCTTTTATATTTTGTTAAAATGGCAGATGAAAAGAACTATTATGAAAAGCAGCTCATCGCTTTAGAGCAACAGGCAAAGGTACAATACGAATACTATTTGACGCAGACAAAAAAATATGATCAAACCGTCCACATATTACATGATGTAAATAAGCATATTAAAGCAATCGAAGGATTATATGGTGCAGAGCAGGGGAATACGGCAGGAGAATATGCAGCGGAAATCAGAGAACTGTTAAAGCCACTCATTCCGGTTCAATACACAGAAAATCCAATATTAAACATTCTTCTTACCGATAAAGAATCCGTTATGAGGGAAAAAGGTATTTCAGTAACCATAAAGGTGGATAATGTGAATCTGAATTTCCTTGCACCAATCGACATTACAACTATTTTTGGAAATTTATTAGATAATGCGATTGAGGCAGCAGAGAAGCTGGAAGGAGAGAAATATATTTCGATTAAGATTGGCTCATACCATAAAATGATAGCTGCCAGCATCGAAAATAACTGCGGGGAGGTAAAGTGGAAAAATGGTTTTCCGGTATCAGCGAAAGGAAAAGGCGGTGGAATAGGACTGCTGAATGTTCAGAGCAGTGTAAAAAAATATGATGGAAATTTAATATTGAAAAGTGATGGAAATAAATTTATTGCTGAGTTATTCCTCAATTCATAAAAAGTCTTACTTCGTGCAAAAAAATCGTACTTGGTGCAGAAAAGGTAAAATATCAGAAGGAGTGTGTCGATATAAAAAATAAAATGGATGATACATATAAAAAATTTAATGATGGGAGGTTTCGCTTATGTCAAGAATTACGGACTACGGTTTTTTATTTCAAACGACATTTGGAACATCAAAAACAAATTTAGTCAACAATATTCAGTTGTCCCAAATGAACAGCAGCTCTGTACAGAAACAATTAAAAGCAGCAGGGATTGACACAAACAGTAAAAAGTATAAAGCAGCATTGAGTGAGATGATGAAGAATGGAAACGGTGCAATGTTTACAAATGTTCAGGCAATTAAGAACCTGATGAGCCAATATGACAAAAATGGAGACTGGATTGATCCGAATACCGGATTAACAGGACTTGCGGTAACGGATGAGAACAGAAACAGTTATAAACATATCATTTCTATTCCAGAGAGCAGCCGGGAGGAAATGTTTGAACTGGCAAAGAAAGAATTCTTAAATGAAAACGGTACTTTAAATGGTGATACTACCAAAAGGGAGAGTGTATATAACAATTTATACAGAAAAATGGATAAGGATGACCGCTTATCAGCAGGCTGGACAATGGAACAATATGAACATCAATATAGACAGGCATTTGCAAAAGCAGCAAAAGCCGCTGATCCTACATGGAAAGCTGGTAAACCAATACCAGTTGGCGCATTGGATGGCATTACGAGAAAGTCGGTGGAAAGTGGCAAGAAGTCAGTAGATATAAAAATATAGTATGTTTTCATGCGGTATATATTTCATTTATGTAATGCTGGTCTTTGTGTGCGTAATATGGTCGTTTGACGAGATGGGACTGGGAGAGTAAGTGATTTTATTCGATAAAAAAGCAGTAGAAATAATATAAAATCAATGGAGGTAGTTAAATGCGTGTTGGTTCGGGAGTGCAAAGTGCACCGGAAATATTTGGAAAGCGGCAAAACAATAGCAAAACATATGCTGCCGAAAATGAGGCATTTTCTCAGACATCAGTGAAGGTGTATTTAAAGACGGATGATATGTTGTTTTCAGGTGGAAATGGAACAGGTCTTTCGTTTTATATTAAATACGCAGAAGAGTCAACAGAGGATAATCCTGTAGTGATAGCCAAAGGAGTTGACGAAAATGGAAAAGAATTTGAGGAAAAGATTAACATTAATGATATTAATTTGAGAAATGCTTCTTATGTTGAAATGAGTGCTTTGGAGGCATGCTATAACGTCGATAGGGGAAATAGTCTCAGTTCTTTGCCACCAGAAACCGGGTGTATGGGATTAAATGACAGATGCGACCTTATATCCAGCTTTGAAAAGGTTATTCAGGATATGAATAAATTAGGAAGGTATGATTTGCAGATGTTTTATATGCGAAATATGAATACTTATCTAAATGCAAACAGTAAGCATAAATAGGGCTTAGTTATTTGAAAAAGTAAGCTTGGACTCCATAGGAGAGAGCAGGTGCGGCTAGAAAAAACGACGGAGGTTGAGATGATGCAATCAATATCAAGTTATATTAATCCTAATACAAGAGGACTTACATCTAATTACAAAAATACAGCTATTAAAGATAAGGAAACCTATAATGAGGCGATGTCGCAGCACTTACTAAATCCGGTAGAAGATTTGGTTCAAGTGTTAAAAACACCTATAAAATTGGCGAAGAGTTCGTCACTTAGCAGACAGAATAATTCTGTTAATATTGCGGAAGGGCAAAGAATCCGTGTTAATGGAGGTCATGTGCTTACGGTTACGGCGCATGGAGTAGAGGTTTCTGGTGGAGATAATCCGTATGATACACAATCATATGTAAAAGCACAGAGAATGGCAGAGGCATTGGCATCCATGCTGCGAAATGCAGGTGGGACAATGACTACTGTAGCACATTCAAAGGAGGAATATGCCCGGTATACAGAAGGAATTACGGATGTTATGTCTTATCTGGGTATAGACACTTCCAAAGATTTTACGGTCAATGGTATGAAATATAGCAAAAATAAAGATGGTTGGTATGAGTCAGAAGCGAACAGTGATGCGCAGGCGGCATATGAACAGTTAAAAGCGAATAACAGAACCTATCAGTTTGCAGATGAAAAGACCAAAAAGCAGATTACATATATTAGTGATTATTACCTTCAAACAGTGCCGGAGAGTGTCAAGGCGGCGTGGCAGGAAACATTGGTTGAAACTGGTTTTAATCCATTTCAGACGGATGTAACCAGTACATTAACGCAGTTATCTGTGGAGCAGGATTTTCTGACAGGTGGTGATGACAATATTTTTGGTGAAACGAAAGAAAGTTGTTTAGCAGCTATCGACAAAGTATTGGAGAGAATAGAAAATCCGTTGGCAGCAGTTACAGAGGAAAGAGCAGCATATCTGCAGCAGGAAAAAGAATTTTATACAGTGCTCGCATCTAAGATACGAGAATAATAGAAAGAGGTGATATTATGCTGAGTATCAATACTAATTCTGCATATACATACGGCTGTCAGACAGCAGCATATCGCAGACAGAATATTCAAAAGACATTTGCAGAGAATGTGAACCAACAATTGACACCGCCCAGCGTGATCCATATAGGAGAATTAGGGTTTGGGGCAGACAATTTAGGACGGCAGTATGCATTGAATTATGCAGAAGACTCAACGGACGAGAATCCTATTGTAATTGCAAAAGGAAACGATGAATACGGACAGCAGTTTGAAGAACGGATTTATATCAATGACATAGATTTGAATAATGCGTCTTATTTGGAAATGGCTGCGTTGGCAGCACATACAAAAACAGATAGCTGTGTTCCTACGGCAATGACTTCGGGACGTCATGATTATTTCCAAAAGGAAAATTATGTGGATGACTTCAATAAGTGTATCTCCGATTTATATAAAATGGGCTCTTATGATGCCGCATTATATGAGACAGGCATATTGAGAAAATATATGAATTACTTTAAGTGTCTATAATAAAAAAATTAGATTATATTGCTGTTGGAGGGATTATAAATATGGTAAATAGAGTAAATACCGCTGTAAATAACAATATTTATGCAGGAAGAAAACCCGTGTCAAAATATAACCAGGCACAGGCTTTTCAACAAAAGGAAGTGTTAGAGATACCGGATGCTGTAGCAGTTAACAAATACGCAAATGTTCAAGAAATCTATGAGGCATTAAAATATAACGCGTCATGTAGAGGATATGAACAGGGGCAGGATGAAATTGCTGAGAAAGAAATTCAAAATGATGAACCAGAAATAAGCAATGATTCCAGTGAAAAAATGACAGTATGGTATCAGGGTGTTCCTTTGAAAGAGTGGGCATTAACTGATCCTAAATACACGGATTCAGAAACGGGAATTTCATGGTATATCAGAGACGGAAAATATCCGTATATGGTAGGTGAGGATGCAGAAAAGTTCCGAAAACTTTGTGAAGAATCCGGGGAGTTCGCTCTAAAGAAATTTGCGGAAATGACGGGATCAATACAGAAATTAGATGACAATACAGTAGCGTATGTGGGTGATAACGGAATTGCAGTTAAATCTAAAGATGGTAAAGAGATGTTTGTGGACACATCAGGTTTGTCATATGATATTGTTATGGATATGTTCAGAAATTTGCCTAGAAATGGGGATTTTTTCAGCAATAAGTATTGGTCAGATAATATACAGAAAGCACAGGCTCGGAGCTGATAATACGTTATATTGCAAGAGCGTGTATGCTTGGACACCGATAGGAGAAAGCAGATTGGTTCTGATTGACAGAAGAATCATATGGTTTTAGGATTTATTTTTTCAATCATAGGATTTATGGAGCGCAAGTAAAATGACTTTGGGGTTGTAAAGGAGTGTGATGATATGAAAAAAATGATAGGAATGATAGCCTTGCTGCTTTTGATGATGGGGGTGGTCGGTTGCAACAGAGAAACAGTCAATATCAACTTTCCTTTTGAAGTTGGACAAGTTGAAAATATCGAAATGTACCACTATACTGGAGTACCTGTATCAGCGGAAAAGAAAGTAGTCGTTGCAGAAACTGACATAATAGACTTGTATGATAAGTTTGAGGACTTGTCATTGATGGAAAAGCAAGTTGAAGAGACCACAGGAGGGGATGTGACCAGTTTTCGATTTAACCTTTCGGATGGGACAAGCTACGAACTGATTTATGTCTGTAATGGAGTCAAGAACGGAAAGCTGAAATCTTCCACGGGCAATTTTGAATACTTTACAAGATCAGATATTGGCTCATATTGGTCAAATATTGACCTTGAAGCAGTTCCGGTTGAAGAAAATGAATTGCCGAAGCTGACCAATTAATTCTTATTTAATGAAATTGACAAATCTAAATTGAATGAGGGCAAAGCAAATGGAGCAGATTATAAATTATAGAGACATACCTACAGATAAAAAACCTGATATTTTAAACGCTCTTGAGCAAATAGGTTTTATTCCAGCATACGGTGGGGTGAAAACAATGCAACGAATTATGGAAAAATCGATTCCGGGTTCAGGTCCTCAATTCTATTTTGTTTTTCGCGAAGATAAGTTGATAGGGTATAATTTTCTCATTGGTAACACTAAAAGATATAAAGCATTCCCATGGCTTGCTATTAGTAATGCAGATGAACAGAAAATGGTTGTTTGTGAAAAAATGATGGGAATGCAGATTGCTTTTTTCAAAAAACTTGGAATGCAGGATATAGCAGACCATTGTGTTAGGCTTATGGAAGATTACAGAAAAGAAATTGGAAAACGAGAAGAAAGTGATAGCAGATAAATTCAAGTTTGTAAAACCGATGGAGTAAAAGAATGTAAAGCTGGGAGCATTAGCTTCCGGCTTTTTAAGTTAAAGCAAATATAAGTAAATAATGGTCAAAAACCCATCGACATCCGACCTCGCACACGTTATAATATAAGTAATCTAATAAGAAAACAGTGTTATCATTACCGCATACAGAGTGAGAATGGTAGCCATAAATATGAATTCGCAGGAACGGAATGGTTGAACCCTCAGGGTGACAGTGTCACTCATTTGTCAGCGAGAGGTGCTTAACTTGGATGATTTTCAGTTTTCTTATTTTGACATGGATTTACAGAAAAGTCAGTAAAATCAAGTTGTTGTTTGACTTATGTTGACCAAGAAAAACATAGATTTTCTGTAGGGACTTGAACTCCTAAGACTCTATTGTAGGTTCGATTCCTATAGGAGACGCTCATTTTTAGCGGTAATGAAGATAGTTTCATTGCCGCTTTTTTCATGCAGAATTGTAATTTCAGTGACAAATTTGTCAGTGAAACAAGGCTGAAAATACTGATTTTGTCAGAGGGGATGGATGCTTGTCACCAATTCACAATTTCCGGATATTTCGATTAATCTTCTCAAACTCCCCTCCTTCCAGGGTATTGTGGGTGAGAAGTCTTTTGTTGCTTCCCGCTGATGCATTTTTCCGGTATTGTCCAGGAGTACAGCCGTTATGCTGACGGAACTGTCTGCAGAAATGCTCTACATTATTATAACCACATTGCTCGGAAATGTCGCGGATGGAGTATTCGCTGTACTCTAATAAATCCTGTGCACGGCGCAGACGTCCTTCGATGACATTGTCCATGCAGGAGGAGCCAAATTGGCGGTGATAGAGAGTCTGAAGATGACTGGGACTTAAGTGAAGCTTCGCAGCCATCATGTTTATATTCCATGGAAGCTGAGGATTATTGTAGATCATCTTATGCAATGCAGCCAGCTCATGATCGTGAATACCCGGGGACTCATTCTGGGTTCCTTCTCTTAATTTGGAGAACAGAACCCGCAGCAGATGAGTAATGTTTGCTTCGCTTTCAGAGGAGAAAAAGGCGGACTCCCAGGTTAGTAATTTAAAAAGCTGATGACAGTATTCCGGATCTGTTACGGGAAATGGGGTGTTTGTTAACGGAAACAGCTTCACGAAGGAGTGATCGGAACGAAAACGAATCCAGTCATTCCGGTATTCTTCACCGGCAGCACGGTAATAAATCCTGCTTCCTGGTGTATACAGAATAGCAGAATTGGCGGCTGTCCGCATTAGTCTTCCGTCTATGAGCAGCTCCGAGGGAGAGTCGAAAAGAAGCAGAAGATAGCCTGTAAAGCCATTCGGAACATCATATATAAAATCTGAGGGGTGAACGGCACTGTAGCCGACAAATTCAATTTCAGTCATCTGGAATCTCCTCTCTGATACATCAGAGGATATATCAATTTTCTTATAGTATAAATCATTGGAAACTTTAAATCAATGCGATAGTATCAGATTAATATGTCAATCGTCATCAGAGAGCTGCGGATCGTGCAGCGGTCAGACATCTGATGCGTGACTGCATAGGAACATGATTTAGAAGAAGGAGGTACATGCATGGTAAATTTGGGTGGAGCAACAGAGAATGACAGAAAAAAGATCGTGATTACAAAGGATTCAAAGGCCTTTTTTCACAATAATGTAGATTATTGTGTGGGAACCGGAAGAATGGGGCTTGCATTGACAGAAGAATATCAGGAGGAGCTGCGCTTGGTTCAAAAGGAAATCGGATTTAAGCATATCCGGGGACATGGATTATTCTGTGATGATATGGCGATCTTTCAGACCTATGAGGAGGATGGTAAGGTAAGGGTCGAGTACAACTATACTTATCTGGATAGAGTAATGGATGCCTATAAGAAGGTGGGGCTGAGACCTTTTCTTGAGCTGGGTTTTATGCCTAAAAAGTTGGCAAGTGGAAGCCAGACTATCTTTTACTGGCAGGGAAATACCACTCCTCCAAAAGATTATGATATGTGGTGTAATATGGTGCATTCATTGCTACGGCATCTGATGGGACGCTATGGAGAAGAGGAAGTTATTCAATGGCCCATTGAAGTATGGAACGAGCCCAATCTTTGCGGCTTCTGGGAAAATGCGGATATGCAGGAATATTTTAAGCTGTTCCATAGAACCTTTGATGCCATAAAGGAAGTGAATCCGGGATTCCGTGTAGGAGGCCCTGCTGTTTGTGGAGGAACGGATGAGAAATGGATTCAGGCATTTATGGAATATTGCCATGAGAATCACATACCTGTGGATTTCGTAACCAGACATCATTACACCATTGATCCGCCGGAATGTATTGGACATTATGCATATTCTGAACTGATGAAGGCAGAGGACGGCTTTGCCAATTTAAAAACAACCAGAGATATTATTGACAGTTTTCCGGAATATAAGGGTCTGCAGATTCATATCACGGAGTTCAACAGCTCCTATACTCCTCAGGGCGTCATTCATGATACAAACCTGAATGCGGCCTTTATAGCACAGCAGCTTTCCAGATTGGGAGATGTGAATGAATCCTATTCCTACTGGACATTTGGTGATGTGTTTGAAGAGCTGGGAGTTCCTTTTACACCATTCCACGGCGGCTTTGGACTGGTTGCCAATGGCTGTATTACCAAGCCGACCTTCTGGACATTTGCTTTTTACAAAAAGCTTGAGGAAAGTGAAGCCAATTGTGTATATAAGGATGACAATATTGTCGTTTTGAAACGTGCAAACGGTGATTATCTAGGTGTAGCCTGGAATATTGCCCGTAAAAGTACAGAACAGGGTAAAGAAAAAATGCTGTTGGAGTTTACATTTCCGGCTGAACAGGAGGAGTACTGCTTCCTGACTAAGACGGTAGATGAGGAAACATGTAATCCCTTGAAGGTATGGCATGATATGGGAGAACCTGCCAATCTGAGTGAGGAACAGACGAAGCTGATTCGGGAATCATCCAGACCTTTTGTAAAAACAGAGCGTAAAAAGCAGGAGGACGGAAATATCTGCGTAGAGCTTCCTGTAAACGAAAACGGTGTGGTTTATTTCGAACTGAATGCCGGAAAGGTGAATCCGGATCGAGGATATGACTATGATCGTGTGGTCAGCTCCGGTCGATGACCTGGGCAACTGGAGATACAGGCAGTTCAAAAAGAAATCGGAAAGAGAAAACGATACATTGATATAACCGGAAACTGGTTAAATCACCCCAATGATTATCTTGCCAGAATTCTGGCACAGGTAGTGATCAAAACTCTTGGAATGTAAAAAAGGAGCCTACAATGAGCAAGTTAAAGATTAAAACAAAGGAAAGACGATTTGAGACAGCCAGGGATTTATACGGAATCTTTTTTGAAGACATTAACCGTGCCGGAGACGGAGGACTTTATCCGGAAATGCTTCGAAACAGAAGCTTCGAAGATTCCGTTTTACCGGAGGGTTATATACAGCAGGAGGATGGCATCCATGTAAAAACTGTATCCGGATGGCTGGATGAGTTTTGCAACGGAGAAGGCTTATGCCGCTGGGTAAAGGGCAACAATATTTCGAAGACAGAAATACCGGCATGGTATACACACAATGCAAAGATGGAACTGGAACTGACGGATACCCTGAATGAACATCGGGACGCAGCTCTGCGTATGCAGTTTGAAAAGGACGGATCTCTGACTAATACCGGTTACTGCGGTATATCCGTAAAGGCTGGAGAAAGTTACTCTTTGTATTTATTTGCAAAAGCAAAGGAAGAAATAGGACTGGACGTAGCGATCGAATACCAGGGAAAAGTACTGACTGGAAACAGTCTGGTGGTTTCCGGTCAGGAGTATACAAGATATGACATGAAGCTGACAGCAGCTGAGGATTGTCACGAGGCACAGCTTACTATTTCCTGCAAAAAAGGCGGAGAGATTCTGCTGGGATTTATTTCACTAATGCCTGACAATACCTACATGGGGCATGGACTCAGAACAGATCTTGTAGAAAAGCTTAAGGGAATGAGTCCAAAGTTTATGCGTTTTCCCGGAGGCTGTATTGTGGAAGGAACGACACCGTCCACAGCGATGAGATTTCGGGATACGGTAGGTCCGGCATGGGAAAGACCCAGTAAGCTGTTTGTATGGCATTACAGAAGTACATTAGGACTTGGCTTTCATGAATATCTGCAGCTTTGCGAAGATCTGGGGATGGAGCCCCTGTATGTATGTAACTGCGGAATGACCTGTCAGGGAAGAAAGAGTGTCCTTCTGGAGGGAGAGGCTCTTGATGAAATGGTACAGGATACACTGGATGCCATTGAATATGCTATCGGCTCTAAGGAAAGCAAATGGGGAAGGCTTCGTGCTTCTATGGGGCATCCGGAACCCTTTAAAATGACCTATCTGGAAATTGGTAATGAAAACTGGGGTCCGGATTATGAAAAGCGATACAACATGATTTATAAGAAGGTAAAGGAACTGTATCCCCAGATTAAAACCATAGCCAATGAGCATGTAGAGAAAAATGGTTGTCCTGCCGAGTGCGTGGATGAACATTTTTACAATACAACAGAGTTCTTTGCAGAACGTGTAAATTATTATGATGACTACGATCGTAAGGGACCAAAAATCTTTGTAGGAGAGGTGGCTGTAAACGAAGGCAACTATATGGGACAGTTGTATGCGGCTTTGGGAGAAGCGGCTTTCCTTATGGGTATTGAGAAAAATCAGGATATCGTAACATTGGCCTCTTATGCTCCATTATTTGAAAATGTAAATTACAGAGCGTGGTATCCTAATCTGATTCGTTTCAATAATCATCAGAGCCTTGGAATTCCTACTTATTATGTATGGAAAATGTTCGGTCAAAATCGCGGAGAATATGTGGTGCGATCCGAAGATGAGGGAGGACGTGTTTATCGTCCGAGAACCGGAATGGCATCTTTAAAATCCAATAAGGAACTTCGTTTCAGAAATCCCATTTGGAATGGAGAAGAAGCAAAGATTACACATGAATTAATGGGACATGTGCAGGATACAGAGGATGGCCGCCTGCTTCAGCTTCCGGATGAGGAGCAGAAAAAGGAATTTCACAGTATTCTGGAATGGGCTGATGAGACCAAGAGCTTTGTGGTATTTGGAGAAGAAGACCAGACTTATGGAAGATTTGAGACCGATATTTTTGTTGAGGAAAATGCTTACTTCGAGTTGGGTATATTCAGTGCCAGGGTGGTTCGTTCCTATTATGAGGAGCAGCTCGTGATTACGGCCGGAGTGGAAAAAGAATGGGATGCAGCTCTGGTGCGTCCGTTCCTTTGGAAGGTTAATGGAGGACAATGTTCACTGGAAGAGTTTGGCTATATGCATGACAACAAGCTGACTGAGGACTTTGCTATTTCAGTAAAACCGGGAGAATATCACCGCTTTGGATATGAAACGGACGGAAAACAGATTCGCCTGTATGTTGATGGTGAGCTTCAGAAGGAAATTTCGATTCCCTACGGACCTGCTTTTGTTTCGGTAGTAACTGACACCAAGGACGAAATCATTATTAAGGCGGTTAATTTTGCAGGAGATGTGGATCCGGTTTCCATTACACTGGACTGTCAGGTACAGGGCGACTATACCGTAACACTTCTTAGCGGTGAAAAGGGGGATGAAAACAGCTTTGAAGAGCCGGAGAAGGTGAAGAATATTACCGTGAATATGCATGGCGCTTCCTCAGAGTTCGTATACGAGGCACCGCCATATTCTGTCAGTGTTTTGCGATTGAAGAAGTGCGAAGCGTTTTAGAGGTTGACGCTGAACAGAAGATAAGAGAATAGAAAGACAAATGTTTTTATAAAAAAATGGCAGTTATCGCCATTCCGATTTCCTTGCAGAGCATGATCACCATCGGTGTCAATATGACCGATACCGTCATGGTGGGAAAGCTTGGGGAAGCAGACCCATTATCGGACTTTACAATATAACACCTGAAACGGCTCAGATTGTCGGTGAGCTTATGGACGCCATCGCATTTATTGTTATTTTTCAGTCTATGAACAGCATTCTGACAAAGGGAGTGCTCCGTGGCGGTGGTGATACGAAATTTCTCATGCTGGCATTCACAGAAAGCAATTTTGTATGGCTCTGAATAGTTATAAATTTTAGGATGTCAAAAAAGTTTTGATGGGTGGCTGGATAAACTGTAAACCAGAGCAAAATATAGTCAAAAAATTATCGATATCCGACCTCGCACACGTTATAATATAAGTAATCTAATAAGAAAACAGTGTTATAATATGAGAAAAGGAGGGCCTAAAAATGTTCATATTCTTAGATATTGATGGTGTTTTAAATAAAGAATCAGACTGGTCGAAACCATTTTCTCTCAACAGTGATTGTATTCGCCGTTTTTGTGAAAAAAATAGAGAAGCTCGTATTATTTTGATTTCCTCTTGGAAGAATGGCTTTATCTCATCTCACAATGAGAAAAATACGCCACAAATAAAAGAATTAGAGGCACAACTGGACCGTTATGGCATTCGCATTGTAGGGAAAGTGTGTGATAATCGATATAGGGATTATGCTGTCAGGGATTATTTGAAAGAACATCCCTCTATAAAGGAATACGTCGTAGTAGATGACGATATTAAGGAATATTCATCGAAAGATATCCCCCATTTAAGATTGGTAGACAGTAAGGTAGGGTTTCGGTAAGGAAATAAGACGGTCAGGGTGCTGAAAACATCAAAGACCGATACCAGTGAGCGCAAAGTTTATATACCGGGATTTGTGGCACAGTGCCTTATTGATATAAAGAAGGAACAGGATGAGGTTTTTCATAGCCTGCGCCATACAAGCGTCACATACAAACTGAAACTGAGCGATGGAGATATCAAAGCCGTCCAGGGAGATTCCGGACATGCACAGGCGGACATGGTAACGGAAGTGTATGGTCATATCATTGATGAGGACCGGCGGAAGAATGCAGAGAGAATGGAGAAGAAAATAAGATTACCATACCGGAGGGAGTAAATCCCGAACTGCTGATGAAAGTACTTGGCAATCCGGAGATGGCGGCTTTGCTTACTTCTCTGGCGAAGACAATGAAAGTATAAATATAGAAGAACGATATTGTGTGGAGTAAGAAATCTATGCAGTATCGTTTTTTTCGTTTCTTGTGAAAAAATTTGTAGTTATTTGTAAGAATTTGTCGAGAAGTGCCATGTATATAATGTAGTGAGGTTTTAACATGACCAAAGACGAAGAAATCAGAATGATAAATGAAAAACTGGATTTTTATGTAATGGGAGGCAAGTGATGAGGAGTTCGATACCGAAGAGGTACGCAAACTTGTGAAGCGATTAGATGAATTGGATCCCATACCATTGCCGTGGAAATCGGATGAGGAAGCATTGAAAGACTTCTGGGATTATTGTGAAGAGAGACAGAGGGAAGAACGTATAATAGCAGAGATGAAAATTAAGGGCTGAGAAGTCAGTGCCTTTGGAAAAAGTATGTGGTAAAATATATATACGAGAAACGAAATGCTGCAAGAATTGCCAGACGTAGGTCAATTCATCCTAGCTATGGATACCTGGTTTGAAAAACTGATGGAGAAATAATCTAGGAAAATAGTTTAAAGTTTACATGTTATGATCATGTATGAAGTTGGAACAAAATAAAAGAATTGTGCTATACTATTGTTCAAGAAAAAAATCATTGACATATTTCAATCTATTTAGGAGGATAAACGATCATGTGTACAGCAGCAACTTATAAAACAAAAGATTTTTACTTTGGACGAACCCTCGATTATGAATTCTCTTATGGTGATCAGATAGTAATTACACCACGTAATTATGCGTTTAATTTTCGCCATGTTGGCAATATGAAAAATCATTATGCAATTATTGGAATGGCTCATGTTGCAGAGGATTATCCTTTGTATTATGATGCTATGAATGAAAAAGGAGTGGCAATAGCAGGACTGAATTTTGTCGGAAATGCTGTTTATGCCGCGATTAAGCCAGATGTGGAAAATATTGCACAGTTTGAATTTATTCCGTGGATTTTAAGTCAGTGTTATGAAAACCATCAGATCAGTGCAGTAGATATGCATGTAGAAAATCTGGATAGTGATAAAATGATTTGTTATCCAGTAATTCAAGGAGAACGAATCAACTATCAAAATAAATAATGTTTTGAAATCAGGGATGAGGTGGAAAGGAAAGTTCCATGATAAAAGATGAAGTAAAAAAACTCAGGATGGATAGTCCGGAATCACTACAGTTTTTAAATAATGCTACAAAATTTTATAATTTAATGATGATGTATCGTTGTGCTATTCGGGAGATACAAACTAAACTTGAGGTTTTGGATGATGAATTTTCAGCTGAGAACAATCGAAATCCTATTTCTTTTATAAAAACAAGAATTAAGAAGCCCAATAGTATTTACGATAAACTGCAGAAGATGGGATATGAATTTACAACAGAAAATATACAGACATATCTCAATGATGTAGCAGGCGTTCGAATAGTTTGTGCGTTTATTGACGATATTTATCTGATATCAGATTTAATTACCCAACAGGATGATATTAAAGTTATTGAAATAAAAGATTATATAAAAAATCCAAAATCGAATGGTTATCGAAGCTATCATATGATTGTTGAAATACCAGTATTTTTTGCTAAGGGTAAAACACCTATGCGTGTAGAATTACAGATTCGAACCAATGGTATGGATTTCTGGGCAACATTGGAACATCAACTTCGCTATAAAAAAGGAATTGAAGAAATGCCTGGCTATGATGAGATAAGTGAAGAATTACTTCATTCTGCAAGAGCTATCATTGAAGCAGATAATGAAATGCAGAGAATAAAAGACAAAATTGGTATGTTCTACGAAATTTAGGGAGAAAACTGAGCAAGTAGGAAGGTGGAATATATATGAAACAAGATACTTTAGAGGGCAAAGCAAAAACAAAAAATGGGGTAAAACGGCTGTGTTTTTCCATAATCTGCATTCTTCTGGAAGTGATTTTTATTATTACTATCGTAACACGCTTGAATGAATATGCAGAAATCATAAATTTATTTACAAGGATTTTGAGTGGGATCTTGGTTTTGGGATTGTACGCATCAAATACGACATCCTCTATGAAAATGCCTTGGGTCATTTTAATTCTAATTTTCCCAATTATGGGTGTAGGCCTGTATTTGTTGATTGGTTTGAATGGTGGCACACATAAAATGCGTGAGCGATATGCAGAAATTGATAGCAAATTGTTACCAATGCTTCCGGACAGTCAGGAGTGTTTGAGCAGAATAAAAGAAACAATTCCGAAAGCAGGAAATATAGCAAGTTACATACAAAGAAATTCGCAGTATCCAATCTATCAGAATACGGATATTGTGTATTTTGATGAAGCAGTGAAAGGATTAGAGGCACAGCTTAAGGATTTGGAGAAAGCACAGAAGTTTATCTTTATGGAATATCATGCGATAGAAGACGCTGAAGCATGGCATAAGATTCAAGATGTTCTGGAAGAGCGAGTAAAAGCAGGTGTGGAAGTTAGAGTATTCTACGATGATATGGGTTCTATAGGCTTTATTAACACAGATTTTGTGAAAAAAATGGAGGCAATAGGAATTCATTGCCGTGTATTCAATCCGTTTATGCCAGGTTTAAATCTGTTTTTGAACAATCGTGATCATAGAAAAATAACAGTTATTGATGGAAAAGTCGGATTTACAGGTGGATATAATCTAGCAAACGAATATTTTAATTACACACACCCGTATGGACAGTGGAAAGATACAGGTATTCGTTTAGAAGGAGATGCTGTTCAGTCGCTTACGGTGACATTTTTGGAAATGTGGAATGCAGTAAGTGATAAGGATGCTAATGATTCTGATTTTAGTAAATACCTTTTCCACTATGATTATGCGGCACAGCAAACTGGGTTTGTTCAACCTTATGCAGACAGCCCTATGGATAATGAGCAAGTAGGAGAAGAAGTTTATATCAGTATGATAAATAAAGCTGAAAAATATTGTTGGTTTATGACTCCATATCTAATCATAACAGATGAAATGACGCATGCGTTATGTCTGGCTGCTAAGCGAGGGGTAGACGTAAGAATTATCACACCTGGTATCCCTGATAAAAAATTCATTTATAATATAACTCGTTCTTTTTATCATGGATTAGTTAAACATGGTGTTCGTGTTTATGAGTGGACTCCTGGTTTCTGTCATGCAAAAATGAGTGTGGCAGATGACTGTATGGCAACTTGTGGAACAATTAATCTGGATTATAGAAGTTTATATCACCATTTTGAAAACGGCTGTTTTATGGCAGATTGTCAGGCAGTTGTGGAAATAAAAAATGATCTGATAAGAACGATGGGAGAATGTCGTGATGTGACAGACCAATATCAAACCGGACGAAGTGCATATTTGCGACTGGGACAATTATTTATGAGATTATTTGCTGGATTGCTATAAGAATCTGATGAAACGACCTTTCAAAAAACAGTTGATTTAGAAGTTAACTGTTTTTGAAAGGCCGTTTTTGCTATATCTAACAGTCTGTTGTACAAAGAAGATTTTGCATGGATGAAAAAACAAACCTTGTTGAGGTTAAATTGAGATTGACTTTGTATTGTATAAGTATGAAATAAAAAGGAATCAGGTGATGTACAATGAAAAAGTATAAAATATGTAAAATCCTTCTTGTTATACTGGCAATTTTTTTATGTGTGGCTTTTTATGAATTGCTCGGAATCTGCGTTGCATATAAAAAGCAGCCGGAAGTGTCCAATACAACCAAAAAAGAAACAAAAAATGGGTCATGGAACGAATGCAGTGAAAATACAGAACGGGCAGTAATCATAGAAAAGAATCCAGAAGCGCTTTTACAAAGAGTGCGTTTGATCAAGAATGCAAAAAAGGAAATTATTCTTTCTACTTTTGCATTTCAATCCGATGAAAGTGGAAAATTGATTTTAGGAGCACTGCATGATGCGGCAGACAGAGGTGTACATATTCGTCTGTTAGTAGATGGAATGGAGAGCTGGATTGATATGGAAGGAAATCCGTATTTCTATGGATTATCTTCCCATGAGAATGTTGAAATTAAACTATATAATAAGGCCAATCCGTTGAAACCATGGAAGACGATGGGTAGAATGCATGATAAATATTTGATTGCAGATGGAAAGAGATATATTCTTGGGGGAAGAAATACATACAATTATTTCCTGGGTGATTTTCCGGGACATAAGAACTATGACAGAGACGTGTTAGTGGTTTGCGATGAACCTGAGAAAGAAAATTCAGTTAACCAGTTGTTAGAGTATTTTGAAACGATATGGGAACAAGAAGACAGTGGTTATTTTCATGACAATAAAAAACTGGCAAATAGAAAATCTGTAAAGAACGCAGTTTTAGAGCTGCAGAACGGCTATCAGAAATATTTTGAAGAGAATAAGGAAAGAATCTGCGATACCGATTACACGGACGAAACTTTTGAGACAGAAAAGATTGCATTAGTGTCAAATCCTATCCACACAGGTTCCAAAGAACCAGTAGTGTGGTATCAGTTGGGAGAATTGATGAAAAATGCAAAAGATCGTGTGAAGATTCACACTCCATATATTATCTGCAATGATATGATGTATAATACATGGAAGGAGATTGCAGAGAACGTTTCAGATTTTTCTATCATGACAAATTCAGTTGCGAACAATGGGAATCCATTTGGGGCTGCTGATTATGCGAGAAACAGAAACAGAATTTTAAATACAGGAATTGATATCTGGGAGTATGAAGGCGGCTATTCTTACCACGGAAAAAGCATCCTGATTGATGATGATCTATCCGTAATCGGTTCCTTTAACATGGATATGAGAAGCACGTATCTGGATACGGAACTGATGCTTGTAATACGTAGCAAAGAGATTAATAAACAGTTGGAAGAAGGCATGATGGAATATGAAAGAGTGTCCCGACAGGTATTGGAAGATGGAACCTATCGTGATCCGTATCATGTAGAGCCAATTGAATTGACAAAGAAGCGTCAGAGAAACATACTTTTGGTACAGCATCTGCTTGGATGGGCAAGATATCTGTTCTGATAAAGGAGGAAGAAGATCGTGTTTCAAATATTAATTGTAGAAGATGATAAAGAATTAAGCCAGCTATTCCAAAAAGTGCTTGAGAAGAATGGATATCAGGTCAAAAGTGCATCGGATGGAGCACTGGCATTAGAAATATTGGATAAAGAGTATATTGATCTGATCATTTCCGATATTATGATGCCGGTTATGGATGGTTATGAACTGGTGTCGGAACTCCGTTCAGCAGGATATCAGATACCGGTACTTATGATCACTGCGAAAGGTTCCTTTGATGATATGCGCCAGGGATTTCTTTCGGGAAGTGACGATTATATGGTAAAACCGGTAAATGTGAATGAAATGGTTTTAAGAGTCGGAGCACTGCTTCGCCGTGCACAGATACTGAATGAACACAAAATTGTGATCGGTTCAACAGAGTTTGATTATGATGCAATGACGGTTATAACTGATAAGGAAAGTCTTGTTTTGCCTAAAAAAGAATTCCTGCTTTTATATAAGCTTGCAGCTTCGCCAGGCAGAACATTTACAAAACAACAGTTGATGGATGAAGTATGGGGATACGAGACGGAGGCAGACCCACATACGATAGAGGTACATATAGGAAGAATCAGAGAGCGTTTTAAAGATAACCCTGATTTTGAAATCGTAACAATGCGTGGAATTGGATACAAGGTGGTGAAAAAATAATGGAACAAAAGAAAGAAAAAGGATTGCGGATCCGATCCTGTCTGACTGGTGCAATCTGGCTGGCACTTGTATTTTCAACAGTCATATCTGCTTTATTATTTGCTTTTTTGAATCATTTTTTTCATCTGCCGGGCAGCATACCTGTGCTTGGCTGGCTTTTGATTTTCAATACATTGATTGCAGGGCTGATCACTTCCTTTATTAATGCAAAGTTACTGGAACCAATTACCAGACTTAGTAAAGCAATGAAGGAAGTTTCTCGGGGAGATTTTGAACAGCATTTGGAAACGAACAGCCGTATAGCAGAAGTTGGAGAATCTTATCAGAGTTTTAACGTTATGACAAAAGAACTTCGTGCAACAGAGGTGCTGCAGATGGATTTTGTATCTAATGTTTCTCATGAGTTTAAGACCCCGATTAATGCCATTGAAGGGTATACAATGCTTCTTCAGGGAGAAGAACTGTCTCAGGAGCAAGAGGAATATGTAGAAAAAATCCTGTTTAATACCCAAAGGATTTCCGGATTGGTTGGAAATATTTTGCTGTTATCCAAGTTAGAGAATCAGAACATACCAATGAAAAAAACAGAATATCGTTTGGATGAACAGATCCGTCAGGCATTTCTTTCCCTGGAGACAAAATGGACAGAAAAAGAAATTGGTTTCCAGGTAGAGCTGGAGGAAGTTAAATATACTGGGAATGAAGGACTTTTTATGCATATATGGATGAATCTTTTAGATAATGCGATTAAGTTCAGTCCTGCAAAGGGGACAATTATGATGTTTCTGAAGCAGGAAAAGGATTCTGTAATGTTTATTCTGGAAGATGAAGGACCGGGAATAGAGGATGATGTGAAAACCAGAATATTTGATAAATTTTATCAGGCAGACGGTTCTCACAAAGCAGAAGGAAATGGCCTCGGCCTTGCACTTGTGAAACGGATCGTAGATAGTGCTGGCGGGACAATCAAGGCAGAAAACCGGGAATATGGTGGATGCAGATTTGTTGTAGAGCTTCCAATACAGAAAGATGAGGCCATATAAGTTTAAGAAAAACAGATAGAGGAGGAATTACATGACATTTTATCAGGAATTGCAGTTAAATCAGGCAGGTTCTAAAAATCTGTTGAAAAAGAGTGAAACAGTGAAAGAAAAATCATATCATATACTGGTATATTTGGTAAAGATAGCTGTTACAATGGCATTTTGTTTTTTATTTGTTACTATTTTCAGTATCTTATTTGGAAATGAGAATAGTATTGTGGGTGTAGTAGTTTTATTATGCCTTATGGTATTTCGGAATGCGGATCTGGGGATCCACACCGGACAATCTACGATGCTTTTGGCTTTGTTCTTTGTAATTATGACTGTATGTCCGCATTTAGCAAATCAGTTTTCACCGGTATTGGGAATGCTGTTAAATATTGCGGCACTGGCTGTGTTGATTCTGTTCGGATGCCATAATCCATTCATGTTTAATCAATCTACATTGGTTCTTGGGTATCTGCTGCTATATGGTTATGATGTTACGGGAAAAAGCTATCAGATGCGATTAGTCGGAATGGCTTTAGGTGCAGCACTTACCTGCTTTGTATTTTATCGAAATCATAAAAACAGAACTTATAAAAGAAATCTGAAAGATCTGATACAAGAATTTGATATCACTTCTTCCAGAACAAAATGGCAGATATGTCAGATTTTATGCGTACCGATTGTCCTTTGCATTGCAGAACTTTGTAATATGCCACGTGCAATGTGGGCTGGTATTGCGGCCATGTCCGCGATTTTGCCATTTATGGAAGATATGCACTACAGAGTCCGTAAAAGGATTGTCGGAAATATTGCAGGTGTAATATGCTTTACAGTACTATATTTTCTGCTTCCGTCATCCATCTATACATACATAGGAATCCTTGGCGGAATTGGTGTAGGACTTTCTGCAAAATATGGCTGGCAGGCAGTATTTAACACATTTGGTGCTTTGGCCATTGCTACAGAGAGTTATGGACTAAAAGAAGCAGTTGGTCTTAGAGTGATTCAGAATGTTTTTGGCGTTGTATTTGCATTAATATTTTGTTCTATGTTTTATTGGCTTATGTCGAAAAAAAAGAAAACAGTGGTAACCGTGGCTGCAAAATAACGTGGGTTAGAAAGAAAAAAGGTTAAGAATGAAAGATATTATCACCGCACGGATGAACAGCTTGTACAGTTTGCAAACTGGAAACCAGAGTTTGAAAAATAATACGGAGCAACTGCTTCCATCTTTTTATCTAGAAGTAGCAGTAAGTAAATCCGAGTAAAATATGGTCAAAAAATCATCGACATCCGACCTACAGCACGTTATAATATAGTTAATCTAATAAGAAAACCAAGTGATCATTGTTACGAAGCTGAATCGTAATGGTGGCCAACTGAGTGAACTCGATGGAACGGAATGGTTATATCCTCCGGGTGCTCCGAGCACCGTACGAGCACCGAAAGGTGCTTTACAGAGATGAAAACAGGTTTTCTTATTTTGACAGGGAGTAACAGAATAGTTAGGAAAACCAAGGATTTCCTTGACTTAGGTTGACTAATCATTGTATGTATTTACAGTGGTATCTCGAGCTCCTAAGACTCTATTGTAGGTTCGATTCCTATAGGAGACGCTCATTTTTAGCGGTAATGAAGATTGTTTCATTACCGCTTTTTTTGTGCAGAATTGCAATTTCAGTGACAAATTTGTCACCGATTCACATTTTTTGGTCTGTCACCCAGAGGGACTAACTACAATGTAACACTAATAATATAAGGTGTTAAAATTGCGTTGTCTCAAATAGAAATTATGATAGAAGACATAAGATTAGGAGGAGCTATGAGCAAAACAATTGTTGAGTTTAAGGATGTTGTAAAGACATATGGAAGCGGTGATGCTCTTTTATATGCAGTCAACCATATTGACTTTAAAATAGAAGAAGGCGAATTTGTAGTCATACTGGGACAGTCTGGTGCCGGTAAATCGACAGTACTTAATATTTTAGGCGGTATGGGATTCCTTGGTTGTTGAAATAGATGGATTGCTCTATAATGGCACTATAAATTGTATGTTTGACACCGACAGTTTTCCGGGAATTGTCTGAGTGTACTGTAAATAGGATATCTGAGGAAGGTATATATTATGAAGTATGAAAATATTGTGGAAGGCAAATTTATCAACAGACCTAACAGATTTATCGCCTATGTGGAGGTCGCAGACAGGATGGAAACGGTACACGTAAAAAATACGGGGCGGTGTCGGGAGCTTTTGCTGCCGGGAAATACCGTTGGTATTCAAAGGTCGGACAATGAGGCCCGTAAAACAAAGTATGATCTGATATCGGTATACAAAAAAGGGTCCGGTTGGGTAAATATTGATAGTCAGGCACCGAATAAGGTGGTATGGGAATGGCTTGAGAAACAGGAGTATGATTATGTAAAGCCGGAGTATGTGTATGGAAATTCCAGAATAGATTTTTACATGGAAAAGGGTGCAAAGAAATATCTCATGGAGGTAAAAGGCTGTACACTTGAGATAGACGGCGCAGGGTATTTTCCGGATGCACCGACGGAGAGAGGGACAAAGCATCTTCGTGAACTTATAAAGGCGGTTTCGGAAGGATATAATTGTTATATCGCATTTGTCATTCCCATGGAGGGTGTGAAGATGGTGTATCCCAATGCCGCGATGGACAAGGAGTTTGCGGAAGCATTTTATGAAGCACAGGCAGCGGGAGTGAAAGTATTGAATCTTGCCTGCAGAGTCGAAAAGGATGAACTGGAAGTATTATAAACGTTGGAATGACATAGAGGAAATCCTTGCTGCTTTTCGCCGTTGGAAAAGAGAAGATACAGAAAAAATTTTCATAGTATCACCATTTTCAAAAAAACCAATGTACATAAAATTTTCACAAAAAAAGAACTTTATCCTATATTCCTTGTGGATATGGGGAGTCTATCTCCATCATACCTATTGAAATCTCCATCATTCGATGGCAAAATGATGGAGATATTTTTAAGTTGATGGAATGGGATAACTGAGCACCTTAAATGAAAGGAAGGAAAAAATTATGGAATATTCGGCAATTCTTCATGATATGGATAAGAGATTCTGCTATGCAATCGATAAGGATTTATTCGTGATACGTGTGCAGGTAAAAAAAGATGATATAAAAGAGATCATTCTCCATTATGAGGACAAGTACATACCATTGGAATGGAAGGATACGCGAAAGACGATTCCGATGAAGAAGGTTGCCACATCACAGTTTCATGATTATTATGAGGCACAGCTTCAGATGCATTTGATATGCCTCCGCTATTATTTTGAATTTACGGATATGCAGGGAGAAAAGGTATATTACGGCAACTATGAGTTTAGCAGGGAATGCATTACAAACAGGGATAGAATGTTCGATTGTCCGCAAAACCTTCGTGAGGAAGAAATGTTTGAGGTGCCGGAGTGGGCAGCAAACAAGGTCGTGTATCAGATTTTTCCATCTCGCTTTGCAGCATCACAGCCAATAGACAAGGAACTGTGGTATAAAGCACCCATCACGTCTAAAGATAATCTGCATGGCGATCTCAGAGGAATTATTGATCATTTGGATCATATTCAGAAGCTGGGAATAGATGTTGTGTATTTAACACCTATTTTTAAATCGGATTCCTGCCATAAATATGATACCACTGATTATTACCAGATTGATCCTTCCTTCGGAACAACAGAGGATCTTAAGGAGCTGGTGCAAAAAGCGCATGAGTGTGGAATGAAAGTAGTGATGGATGCGGTATTCAACCATACAGGAAGAGATTTTTTTGCATTTAAGGATATTATAGAAAAAGAAGAAAAATCCAGATATCTGGACTGGTATTTTATCGAGAGATTTCCGCTGAAGGGTGAAAAAGGAGAAGCTCCTAACTTCAAATGTTTTGGTTATTATGGCGGAATGCCAAAGTTAAATCTGAAAAATCCGGAGGTTGAAAAATTCGTTACAGATGTTGCATGTTATTGGATTAAGGAATGCGATATCGATGGATGGAGAATGGATGTAGGTGACGAAATCAGTCATTTCTTCTGGAAGCGATTTAGAAAGGCTGTTAAGGCAGTAAAGAAGGATCTGCTGATCATTGGAGAAATCTGGCATTATGCAGGAGATTTTCTTGAGGGAGATGAATGGGATACGGTCATGAATTATCCATTTTACCTGAATCTCATAGATCTGCTTGCAGATGAAAAAATCAATGTCAGCCAGTTTATACAGAATCTTGGATATTTGAAGGGGCGCTTAAACAAAAAATGCTATCCTCTAATGTGGAATCTGATCGACAGCCATGATACAGCAAGATTTCTACATCTATGTAATGATAATAAGAAAAAGCAGCATTTGGCAGCAGCTTTTCAATTGTTATTACCGGGAATGCCTATGATTTATTACGGAGATGAATTTGCGATGCCCGGAGCAAATGATCCGGATTGCAGACGTGGGATGTACTGGGATGAAGAATACCAGGATAAAGAGATGTTTGAATGGTATAAGCAGCTGCTGAAGGTGCGAAAAAACCATGCATGTATCGTAGAGGGTGAACCAATTGAAATAGCTGCAAGGGACGAGGAAGAGACGATCGTCCTGATCAGAAAAAATGGAGAAGAGACACTCGCTTTGATCTTCAACTGCAGCAGCAGCGCAAGAGTGTTTAATGAGTATGCACAAAAATATGATTTACTTAGAGAGAATCCATTTGATGGAAAAATAGCGGGGCTCGATGCCGCTGTAATAGTACTCTAAGAATAATAAGATGAGAAAAGTATAGAAACAAATTAAAATATATCGCTGGAGAAAATGTTATTATGAAGAAAAAAATAAATTATACAGAAATTATGAAGGAGACAGGAATCCTGACCGTGGCGGTAGCCATCATCGCGGCAGCAGTCTACTTTTTCCTGGTGCCGAGTCATGCGTCGGTCAGCAGTATTTCCGGTCTCGGCATTGTGCTGTCTAACTTTATACCACTTCCACTGTCGGTCATTACGATGATCCTGAATGTGGTGCTTCTGCTCATCGGCTTTGTCACCTGCGGGAAAGAATTCGGGGTAAAGACGGTGTACACCAGTGTGATGTTGCCGGTATTCTTAGGGCTTTTCGAGATGCTGTTTCCGAATTTCGGTTCCATGACGGACAGTCAGGAACTGGATGTACTGTGCTATATTCTGGTGGTCAGCGTGGGACTCAGCATTCTGTTCAACCGGAATGCATCTTCCGGAGGACTGGATATTGTGGCGAAGATCATGAATAAATATCTCCATATGGAACTGGGTAAGGCTATGTCTCTCTCCGGTATGTGTGTGGCGCTGTCCGCAGCATTGGTATATGATAAGAAAACGGTGGTGCTGAGTATTCTGGGTACCTATTTCAACGGAATCATTCTGGATCATTTTATTTTTGACAATAATATCAAGCGGCGTGTCTGTATTATTACGAAGAAAGAGGAAGAACTGCGCCAGTTTATTACAAGAGATCTGCACAGCGGTGCCACGATCTATGAAGCCATCGGTGCCTATCATTTTGAAAAACACAACGAGATCATCACCATTGTGGACAAAAGTGAGTACCAGAAATTAATGAAATTCATCAATGAACTGGACCCCAAGGCGTTTATTACCGTATATAATGTATCGAGTATGAAGTATCAGCCGAAGAGTGGGGACTTTTGACCCTGGCGTCTTAATAATATTATGGAGAATGTGAAATGAAAAAGGTACGGAATATCGCAGTGATCGTTTTATCTGTCATATGTGTTGGAATTCTGGTTTTTTTGTTGTGGAATTTAAGAAGTACAGAGGAGTCTGCACAGGAAATAATACCGGAAGTTCAGCCGGAGCCTATGTCGGAACAGAGTGTATCGGATTCTGATGTGAGCGGCAACAGCGCAGAGAACAGTGGAGATCCTACGGAATTGCCGGAGACGGAAGAAAGTGAACCGGCGGAACCGGTGGATCTTGTAGAGCAGAAGGCAGAAGAACTCCTGGCAGGAATGACCTTAGAGGAAAAAGTCGGACAGATGTTCATCGCCCGTTGTCCGGAGACGGATGCAGCATCCAAGGTGACACAGTATCATCTCGGCGGATATATCTTATTTGCACGGGATTTTACCGGTAAAACAAAAGAAGAAGTAACAGCAGCCATTCAAAGCTATCAGAATGCTGCAAAAATGCCTCTGTTGATCGGTGTGGATGAGGAAGGCGGCACGGTAAATCGTGTCAGCAAAAATACGAATCTGCGGAAGACCCCCTTTGCATCATCGCAGGAATTGTATACCGCAGGCGGATGGGATATGATCCAAAGTGATACGCAGGAAAAATGTCAATTACTGCAGAGCCTGGGAATTAATCTGAATTTTGCTCCGGTATGCGATGTATCACAGGATCCACAGGACTTTATTTATGCCCGCAGTTTTGGACAGGATGCGGAACAGACAGCGGAATATGTGCGGACTGTCGTGCAGACCATGTCGCAGGAACAGATGGGAAGTGTATTAAAGCATTTCCCGGGATATGGCAACAACTCGGACACGCACACAGGGATCGCCTATGATGAACGTCCCATAGAGGGGTTTGTAAATTCTGATTTTCTGCCGTTTCAGGCAGGAATCGATGCAGGGGCGGATATGGTGCTGGTAGCCCACAATGTTGTCTCCTGCATGGATGATCAGGTACCGGCATCTATTTCTCTACCGGTACATAATATTTTGCGTAATGAATTAGGGTTTGACGGCGTGATCATTACCGATGATCTGGTCATGGAAGGAGTACGGCAGTTCGCCGGGGATGCGGAGATTGCCGTAAGGGCGGTACAGGCGGGAAATGATATGTTGTGCTGCACCGATTTTGAAGTACAGGTACCCGCAGTCATCAAGGCGGTCGAAACCGGTGAGATTACCGAGGAACGCCTCAACGAATCGGTTCTGCGTATTTTGAAAATGAAAATAAAGCTGGGCATCATTGCGGATACTGCGGATGCTCAGGATTAAAGAAGATTCCGTAGTACTTCCTCGGGCCGGGGAGTGTGCTGCGGATATTTTTCTCTCAACGGACCGGCAGCTCCGTCCATGATATAGGGATGTCCCACGATATCCAGCATGGATACGTCGTTATAATTGTCACCAAATGCCATGACATCTGTAAGGTCGATACCAAGGATCCTGCAGATAGAGGTGACACCAATGCCTTTGTTGGCAAGGGTAGTATCGATCCAGTAAGGTCCCGCCACTGCGCAGTTCGCCTGCTCCCAGCGGGGGACAAAACGGTCAGCGTAGGCCGCTACGCCTTCATGGAGATATACGGAGACCTTTACGATGTCTTCCGGAATTTCGGAAGGATCCTGAATGACCTGATAGTTGTTGCCGATAAACTTTATTCTGTCCAGCATTCCCAGACCACGTTCCATCAAATACGCCGTATTCTGTCCGGAGAGCATGATTTCGCCCTGGCCGTCACTACGATTCCACAGATCCTCTGCAATCTCTTCTGCCAGGGCACGGGGCATGGGATTTTTCGCAATGCATTGCTCGTCCTTATAGATCACGCCACCGTTTTCACATAAGAAAATACAACAATCTGCCACCGGAGCGAACAGCTTTCGCAGGCTGGTATACTGTCTTCCCGAAGCCGGACAGAACAAGATTCCTTTGTCATGCAGCGCGCGGATCTGGTCAAAAATCTCGCCTTCCAATTCTTTTTTTCCATATTGTAAAAGTGTACCATCGAGGTCACTGCAGACTAATCTGATTCCCATAGTCGGAATTCCTTTCTCTCAGAATGATAATTTTAAATAGTATCTCAAACTTCGCACATTAAAATGTGCCTATGCACCTTGAAAATTCAATAATAACTGGTATAAAAATAGCATGAAACCAATGGTTTTGGTATAATTGAGTTGTTAAAAAACAATACAAACCGGAGGCTCATGCTATGAATAAAAGTATAACACAAGCGATTCAAAATGATAAGCAGATTTCTAAATCTATCTTAAGGTCAGAACATTGACAACTGAATAACTGCCAGGTATTGAATTTTCAAGGTGCATAGCTAAAATCTATGTGCGAAGTTTGAGAAATCTATTTTTTATAACAAAATGTTGTCCAAGCTTCCACATCATGATATAATTATTTTGTTTCAGAATGACTCGTATTTACCATATTACAGAAAGTATACCAGGAAGGAAATATACATGGGATGGCATGACGCTGCGTTTCAGTCGAAAAACTACGACACCGAAACATATAAGAAAGTACAGAATAATAGTTATAAGATTGCAAGAAGATCAATTATATTGCTGCAGGTTGGTGTTGGGTTTCTCATTCCGTTTGCATTAACGATTGTTATGGGATTTATATATACAATAGCAACATTTCAGATATTGGATCCAACAGAATATCTATCAGAATGGCTCTATTCAATGGGAATTACATTTGTGTTATGTTTCGTTCCACTATTCTGGGGTGCCATTGCATATGCGAGACTACAGATTGTATGCCAGCATTTAGGATTCTGGTTAAAGGGAGCCAAAGAGTTATCAGATCGCGGAAGATCTGTGAATCTTGGACGAAGTGTCGCACATGCCGTAGGCGCGGAAACAGCAGAAGCAGCATACGCTGCGGAAACGGCAGGTCTGGCAATGGAAAGTGTTAATATCTGTAACCAATATTTGAGAGACAATGGACAGAAACCGATAAGAATAAACATCTTCAAAATAACAGTATTTGTTGCGAGCATTGTAATCATTGCAGTATATGTAACGGCAATCGTAAGTGCTTACAGATAAGTGTTTCGTAATGATAAAGAAGGAACCTGAAAAATCATATCTTTCAGGTTCTTTTCTTGCGCATCCATAAATGCATTCGCCAATTCATCGATTTTTTCGTCTGAAAGTTCAGTGTTATCTGAAAGCATTGTTCTGAACATTTGGAGCAGCATTTGAAAAGCCTGTATCCATGTGATATCAGACATTTCGTCAGAAAAGTATAAAAAAAGCTCCCCAAGTGACCGGTTATCATTGGATTCCTAGCTTTCCTGCAGTTTACAGTGCCCAACGGTCTCAATTTTGTTTTAGAACGGCCGCTTTCCAAAGCCAACGGCCGCCCATTTTTAGTTAAAAGATCACCACTTATCGTGTGTTGATCTTGATAGTATAGTGCTTTGTGGCTCTCTTCATAATGGAATTAGCAGATTTATATTATTAGATCACCTAATATAATCTTGAGCTACACACAAAAAATAAAAAGATTGCTAATGATATCCAAAACGAGTAAGATAGTAAGCAAGATAATAAGCAAGATGGAGTGACATAAATGGGAAAATATGAACCGCCATATACAATCTCAAATAAAATGTTGGAGCTTGTTTCTTCTATATCCGAAAAAGTAGGTAAAATAAGCAGTCACAGAGAATTAGAGGCAAGGCCGCATTTAAGGAAAAACAACCGGATCCGATCCATTCATTCTTCCTTAAAAATAGAAGCAAATTCCTTGTCTCTGTCTGAAGTGAGAGATGTCATCAATGGTCATCTTGTATTGGGAGATCAAAAGGAAATACAAGAGGTGAAAAATGCATATGCTGCATATGAAAAAATCTCGGAAATAAATCCTCAAAGCATGTCAGATCTGAAAAAAATCCATGGAATAATGACCTATAGAACAGTAGAGGAATCCGGCGTATTCAGAAAAGGGGAAGAGGGTGTCTTTTCCGGAGATCAGTGTATTTTTGTGGCACCGCCGCCGAATATGGTAAATGAACTGATGAAGGATTTATTTTCATGGGTTAAAAACAGTGAAGGGACAATACATCCGCTTATTGTGTCAGCTGTTTTTCATTACGAATTTGTGTTTATACATCCTTTTGCAGACGGAAATGGAAGAATGGCCAGATTATGGCATACGGTAATGCTATACCGTTGGAGAAATGTGTTTGAATATATTCCGTTGGAAAGCCAGATTGAAAGATTCCAGGCAGAATATTATGATGCAATAGCAAAATGCCATGTGAATGGAAATTCAGATGTTTTTATAGAATTTATGTTAAGAATGATAGATCAGGTATTAGATGAAGTTATCATACAGGTAAATAAGACAAATGAAAATATGTCAGAATATGTAAAACGGATGTTGGAAGTAATGGAGTACGACGTTCCCTATACCGCTAATGCGATCATGGAGGCACTGCATTTGAAATCCAAGGAAACATTTCGAAAAAATTATATCAAGCCTGCCATAGAGTTGGGCCTAATAAAAATGACATTGCCGGAAAAGCCAAATAGTAAAAATCAGAGATATGTAAAACAATAATTCTTGATCTAAAGCTGGCTTTAGGTGTTACAATGTCTTCAGAGTAATTTTCAGCATTTTAAAAAGAAAAGGTGCCGATACCGAAAAGCATGGTGTCGGCACTTTTTGGACTTTTTTGGGCTTTACTTTGCCAGATTCGTTAGATATGATAAAGATAGAAACTGTATTTACCGGCTATAGGGGGAGGGCGTATGTACAAAAGAAAGCTTCACAAAGAAATAAGTAGCGGATTATTGGCATTGATCGTGGCATTTTCTCTGACAGGCTGCGGCAGCAGTAGGGACGCTTTGGAAATCTCTGATACCGAATCTGCTCAGGCAGAAGGAATCAGTCAGGAAACCGCTACAGCCACTCCAGCCACCTCACAGACGATCCCGGAGACGATAACGGAACCTGAACCGGAGAAACTTACCTACCAGACCGGACTATATCAGGAGAAAACCCTGGCAGATCAGGTCTCGGTCAATGCTGCCCGGGAACTGCCGGAAGGAGAATATGGGGTGCTGTCATATTCTTATGACGAGTCTGTCAGTGTCTGGGGCAACGGTGCAGAAGATTGCCTGGTGATTCATGACGGCGACGAGGAATACCGGGTGGAGATCCCCTGGCAAAACATGTATTCGGCACCACCTGCGGTAGAGGCCGCAGATTATGATGGGGATGGCGACAAGGAGTACTATATTTCTACCATACAGGGGACAGGAACCGGTGTCCATGTGGAAGGACTGTATTATGTAGATGTACAGAAAGGAACTCCGAAGGTCTCCGAATATACACAGGTGGTCGAAGATTTTGAAAGCCGGATCCTTGCGGCGGATACGTTAGACGAGAAGTTTCATACACTTCATGTGGATTTCCTGGACAAAAACGGAAAGATAGATGCTCAGAAGAGTATGGATCTGGATCAGACCCGTCTGCTGCAGAAACTGGAAGGATACACTTATAAAAGCATCGGTGTGGGGGCGCAGATCCGGTATGATTTTCGTGGAGGACAGCCCTTTGCAAATGTAGGGGTTGGCATAAATATGAACGAGATGGCGGACCTGGTTTATGAGACTGGCTTTAATATAACGGCACCGGTATCCATGCAAAAAGATGGTAATTTTTCTCTGGGAGATTTTTCGGTACAAAAAACATATTCTCGTTATTTGGAAGAGGAGAATATCGACAAAGAAGAACCGGATATGCGGGAGGTCTATACCGGATATTATGATCTGACACATAACGGTTACAAGGAAAAGATTGTAACGAAGGTCTATCTGGAGGAGGAAAACGAAGACTTTACGGAAGCACTGCACAAAGCCGGAAACTGGGGAACGGTAGAGGTCTACGAGTATCTGGGAGATGGACAATATGGAATCATTCCTCTGTGGTCGCAGGAATTCGCCATTGCCCATGCGGGGAACGTACAGATATTCCTCACACAAAAGGATGGTTACGATTATCTGGTAACGACAAGCCTTTGGACGGGGCAGGGTGTCTGCTATTATGACTATAATGTACTGTCTCCCGTGAACTATTCCTTTGACAGATATCATAATGAGCTGAAAGGGGAAGATCACTACGACCCGCAGTTTTTCACAGGGCTGGAAAGCTGGCTGAAGGAGGATTCCCTCCTGCTTGTGGCAACGGATATTGATATGCCGCAGGGACAGGAGGTCATTCTGACAACAGACGAAGAGACGCATTATGCGGAAGAATATCTGAAGGTAAAAAAGGAAAGATTGCAGTCTGTGGAAGCTATTGATTAAATCAATTATTTATATCTGATGATTTTCATTATCTGTATCAGCACGGTCGGTAGCAGAGAGAGCCCTACGATCTGACCGAGTGCTGTCGTAGGCAGAGCGGCTATGCTGAATACACTGTGCAGTCCCGGGATGAAAATAACCAGTGCCAGTAAAGAGACTCCCGCGGCGAAAGCATAGAGACTGTAGCGGTTCGAGGTCAGTCCTAACCGGAAGATGGATTCTGTTTTTTTCAGCTTCCGTCATAGGACGGATACCGTCGCTGCAGCGCACATAGTCACAGCGGTCTAAGAGAACATCCACAGCACCTTTGGTAAGGATCGTGGGTACACCATGCAGCATATATTTCGTACTCATCAGCTTTCTGTCGGAATCAAAAGGCACTTCCTCAAGGCGTTGCATGTTCTGCCTGAGGATATCTTCATGCATGTTTGCTTCTTTCAAAATAGAAGATGTATCCGCTTCAATCCTTCGAAACATCTCTAAAAGGGCATATTCTGTAGGGTCACCTGATATTTTTCCATGAGTTCTTTTACAGAAATATTCCAGATGTTTTTTTGTGTCATATACAAATCCTCCTTCTTAAATAATGTACCCGGATCCTTTGTTTATCACGCAAAAAAAAGACTTTTATTGCACGATAAACATACAATAAAAGTCTCGTTCCATTTCTGTAGAAGTGTACTGCCCGGTTAGCGACTGCCTGAGGCTTCACTAACGTGATGACGACCAACACAACATCAGTTATCCGATGTGAACCACTCCCTAATATTGGAAATATCCTAGCATATGCGAAAAGTATTGTCAAATATAAAATGGTTGCTATACACAGAATTACTTTTTTGATAAAATGATATCAATAAGAATCTGGTTCTCAGGAATAAGGTTTGTAGATTACGGAAAGGCAGGAAGGTTAAGAGATGAATGAAATGATCAGAAGAAGAAATGAACAGCTGGCCAAAACAGTGATCAAGGGATTACAGTCCCGCAACATGTCAGGTTATTACGCAGAGGATAAAGAGGCTGCGCTGAAACAGGCACTGGAGCTGATCCCGGAGGGAAGCACTATCGCCATGGGCGGATGCATGAGTGCCGGAGAGATCGGACTGATCTCCGCGCTGGAAGCAGGTAATTACCACTATATCGACCGCTCTAAGATGGATGCCAGAGCAGGACTTATGGCAGCTTATGATGCGGATATCTTCCTCTCCAGTGCCAATGCCATCACCAGCGACGGTGTCATGGTCAATATCGACGGCAATTCCAACCGTGTCTCCTGTATTGCCCAGGGACCGAGGAAAGTAATCTTCATCGTCGGTATGAACAAGGTCTGCGCAGACTTAGACAGCGCCATGAAGCGTGCGAGAAACGTGGCTGCACCTATCAATGCCCAGAGATTCGACATCAAGACTCCCTGCAAAGAAACCGGAAAATGCTTCGACTGCAAGTCTCCGGATACCATCTGCTGCCAGTTCCTGATCACGAGATATTCCAGACATACGGACCGGATCCATGTGATCCTTGTAAACGACACCATCGGTTATTAGACAACAAAGGGGAAAAGACAATGACATTAGTATTGCAAAAAGGAAGACCTGCCGATACCACCGGCAGACTGGACAAAGAGATACGTACCTATGATCTGCTGGATGGCTTAGGCGTGGAATATGACCGCGTGGATCACGCTCCGGCGATGACCATGGAGGACTGTAAGGAAGTGGATGAGATCCTGGAATCCATGGTTTGTAAGAATCTGTTTCTGTGCAACCGTCAGGAGACCGCATTTTATCTGCTGATGATCCCTGATACCAAGGTGTTCCACACCAAGGATCTGTCGGCGCAGATCGGCTCGGCGAGGCTTTCTTTTGCCAAGCCGGAATACATGGAGAAATTCCTGGATATCACCCCCGGCTCTGTCAGCGTGCTGGGACTGATGAACGATAAGGAACATCAGGTGAAGCTGCTGATCGATGAGGAGGTGCTGGACAGCGAATATTTCGGATGCCATCCCTGCATCAATACCTCCAGTCTCCGGATGCGGACGGCGGATCTGATCGAAAAGGTGCTTCCCGCCATGGAACATGATTTTGTAAAAGTAAAGCTGTAAAAAAGCATCTATGAACTTACGAAATAAAAGTGAGGAGCTCCTATGATACTGGAAATTCTGACATATACACATAATATTACGACTATGCTGTTCGGCATCTTCCTGTCGGCTTTTTTTCTGGGTGTGAAGAAGGACAAAACGAATGTAGGGAAGTTGTTGCTATTGGCAGTGATTTCCGGGGGCTTATATATGGTCTGCGTATCTGTGCTGGGTCCGGAGATGGTGGATCAGATATACCCACTGATCGTTCACGTGCCGCTATTGCTGATGCTGGTGCTCTATTATAAATTCAGAATATTGCCGTCCCTGATCTCTATCTTCACTGCCTATTTGTGCTGCCAGTGCAGTAACTGGATGGGGTTGTTCGTACTGTCGGTAACGGGAAAAGAGTGGTGCTATTACGTTTGTCGTATTGTGGTGACGCTGGTGGTATTCTGGGTATTGTGCCGCTATGTCTGCCAGACGACGGCGATGCTGTTTGCCAAGACGAATCGGGAATTACTGCTGGTCGGAAGTCTGCCGCTGATATATTATATTTTTGACTATGCCACGACGAAGTTTTCCAGTCTGCTTTATACCGGCAACAGGGCGGTGCCGGAATTTCTCGGATTTGCCATCTGTCTGTCGTATCTGATTTTTTTGCTGGTGTATTTCCGGGAATACGAGATGAAGAGCAAGGCAGAGCAGTATAATGAGCTGATCCGTATGCAGATGAATTCTTTTCAGGCGGAGATGGACAATACAAGGAAAAGCGAGAAAAAGATGTCAATCCTGCGGCATGATACGAGACATCATATGGCCGTCCTGAGGACTCTGATCCAGCAGGAAGATTGTGAAAAAGCGCTGGAATATCTCAATGAGGTCAGCCAGACTTATGATGATACGGTAATCAAGACCTATTGTAAAAATGAGATGGTGAATTCCGTACTGTCCATCTATAATACGCGGTTTGAGGAGCAGAGGATCCGATGGGAGGTACAGGTCAGCATCGGGGAGAAACTTCCCTGCTCGGAAATGATGTTCTGCGCAATCCTTTCCAATGTGTTGGAAAACGCCCTGCATGCCGTGCAGGAACTGCCTCAGAAAAAGCGGCTGATACAGCTGTCCCTGTCTGAAAAGTCGGGACATCTTCTCCTGATGGCGAAAAATACCGTGCGGAATGCCCCGGTATTTAATGACGGTGTACCGGTGACGGAGCGATCCGGACACGGACTGGGGGCCAGAAGCATCGTATATTATGTGGAAAAGCTGAACGGACAATACCAGTTCTTTATGGAGAATGGGGATTTTGTTGTCCGGATCATTCTCTAAGAGACGATTTTACAGGCGGATCGCATTTGTCCAGGCGATCCGCCCTTTTTCGTCGGTGCATTCGATCCGTACATAGCTCTCCGTACCGTTCAGGGGATGTTCGGCATGGGTGAGGGGTGTCGCCTGCATCAGATGCATCCGGCTGTTATAGGTCGGCCCGTCTGTCACGAAGCAGATTCTGGAACAGGGAGAGCATTCTACGAAGACGTGATTTTCCCGGATGCCCCACTGGCAGATCTCCGGCCCCTGTGAAGAATAGTAATCTCCGGCCAGTAAGTGGTTTACAATGGATTCGTGATCCAGGGATTCGGAGCAGACACAGACGTAACCGCCGAAGCTGTCGAAATATTCCGGAGGATTGTGATTGTCATCGGAGGCGAAGGCAGAGACGAAATTGCCCTGTTTTAACATCCGTTCCCAGAAAAAGGTGGTATGGCCTTCGCCGAAGCCAAGTTCGCTGCCGTGATTATAGATCTCCATGGCCCAGAGACCTTGCAGGGAGCATACTTCCTCCGGATCCACCCGGGACCACAGCGGATGGTTATAGGTAGTAAAGCAGCCTTTGGAACGAAGGAGATCGATCCTGTCTTGGGCAGCTTTGACACCGGGCCAGGAATCCGTAGTATAGACAGGGACCGTAAGACGTTCTCCAGACGTGAATAACCGGCTGCCGGCCTGCTCCTGCATCTGGCGGTTACCCAAGATTCCGTGAATGTGATGTGTCTTCACCTGATGGCCTTCGGCATCGCATAATTTTACGGAGGCCTCCAGTCCGGGAAGAAGGATAAAGCCATCGGTGTCGAATTCACTCCGGAGATCCGTATAATAGTCATGCTCACTCAGGCATAAAAAGCTGTAGCCGTTCTTTTTATAAAGAGAGACCATTTCCGTGGGAGTCAGGCAGCCGTCGGAATTGGTGGAGTGGGAATGAAGATTTCCACGGTACCGGTTCGTGTGTTCCGGAAAAACCAATCTATTCGTATATTTATTCATAAAAGCCTCCTCTTGTTGTTTGTTTTCCAATTTCAAATTTTCCAATAAAAAAGAATAGCACAATGGAATAAATCGAAACAATCCTTGCAATGTAAAATTCCTTCCGAAAAGTTTTACGGAGAGTTTACTTTTTTTTACGAGTCGTTGGTAGTAGCTGCCGGCGGCTTTTTTTATAATCGGAGATGTCAATTGATGAGAAAGAAAACAAAAACGATATCAGAGGAGAAGCAGATGAAGAAATTAATTAGCCTTGTTCTGGCAGGTATCATGACATTTTCCCTTGCAGCCTGCGGACAGAACGCAACCGACAACCAGACAACAGCACAGAATGCGCAGACCACACAGAGCAACGAAGCCCAGACGGCAGCAGCGGCAGACAGTACCCAGTCTACAGCAGAACCTATGGAACTGACCATGTATTTCCCGGTATCTGTTGGCGGTGGTCCGGACGCATTGATCGATGCCCTGTGTGCACAATATCATGAAGAGAATCCGAATATTACGATCAAACCGGTATATGCCGGAAGCTACGCAGACACAAGAACCAAGGTGCAGGCAGCCATCAAAGGCGGTAATACACCGGATCTTGCCATTATGTTCTCCATCGACCTGTATTCCCTGCTGGCCATGGATGCCATTGCAGATATCAACAGCTTCTGCACTACCGATGCGGATAAAGAGTGGCTGAACGGTTTCTATGAAGGATTCATGATGAACAGCCGTGACGGTGAGACGACCTACGGTATTCCCTGGCAGAGAAGTACCATCGTGCTGTATTACAACAAGGATGCTTTCCGCGAGGCAGGCCTGGATCCGGAGAAGGCTCCTTCTACCTGGGAGGAAATGAAGGAATATGCGAAGCAGCTGACCAAGGCAGACGGCTCCCGGTATGGTATTGAGATTCCTTCCGACGGCTATGCTTATTGGATGTTACAGACCTTCTGCACCCAGCAGAGCGGGTTCAATCTGATGAATGATACCGGTACCGAAGTATATTACAACGATGACAGAACCGCCAAGGGCTTAAGCTTCTGGAAGTCTCTGGCAGAAGACGGTTCCATGCCCTCCGGTATTGTAGCATGGGCGACCACGCCTTCCGACTTTATCGAAGGCAAAACCGCTATGATGTATCATACGACCGGTAACCTGACCAACGTGAAGAAGAACGCAGCCTTTGATTTCGGTGTGGCAATGCTTCCCGCAGATGAGACACCAGGTTCTCCTACCGGCGGCGGTAATTTTTACATCTTCAAGGGTGTATCTCCCGAGAGACAGCAGGCAGCCTTCGAGTTCATCAAATGGATGACCGATGACGAGAGAGTAGCACAGTGGAGTATTGATACCGGTTATGTAGCCACCAGACCCAGTGCTTATGAGACCGAGCGCATGAAGGCTTATGCGGAAGAGTTCCCTTACTGCCTGGTAGCAAGAGACCAGCTGGAGTATGGTTATGCGGAACTGTCCACCTACAATCAGGCAGAAGTGCAGAAGGCTATTGATGATGCCATCTCCTATGTCATGACGGATCAGAAGGATGTGAAATCTGCGCTGGACGAAGCACAGACCACTGCAGAGAACATTTTAAAGGCTTACAAATAATCCCATAAATGTTGATCCATGTGAGGAGACCAGCCTGCCGTCCTGGAGCAGACTGGTTTTTCCCCATAAAATCGAGAAATCAAAGTGAGGAATGAATATGGCAGAAACAATGATGCCGCAGGTAAATCTGGGAGCGGGGACCGTACTGGCGGATACACTGTTTCCACAGGAGACTGCCGGGGAAACCCTCCGAAAACAGGAACTTGCAAAAGAAAAAGCATACGAAACCGCATTAAAAAAAGAGATCACGAACAAATGGAAACGCACGCTGACCGGCTGGCTGCTGCTGGCTCCGTCGTTGGTATTCCTGTGTGTGTTCACGATCTATCCTATCGTAAAAAGTATTATCAGCAGTTTTTATCTGGATAATCTGTCAGTGATGCAGCCGGTGTTCGCCGGATTTTCCAATTACATTGCACTGTTTCAGGATAAGGTGTATTGGGAATGTTTTTGGAACAATCTGCTGATCGCGGTCGTTACGGTGCCGTTAAGCATCGGACTGGCGGTGGCCATGGCTATGTTTGCCAACAGTCTGAAATGGGGCAAAGCGGCAGCGAGACTGGGCTTTACCTATCCGACATTTATCCCGTTAGTGGCAGCCGCCAATATCTGGATGTTTATCTATACGCCGATCTACGGTCTTCTGGGATATATCAATCCCAACTGGAGATTCCTCGCAGACGGCAAGACAGCCATCTGGGCGGTCATGGTCATGCTGGTCTGGAAGCAGGCAGGCTATATTATGCTGTTTTATGTGGCGGGACTTCATGGAATTTCCAGAGAACTTTTCGAAGCAGCGAAGATCGACGGAGCCAACGGCTGGCAGATCTTTACCCGCGTAACCTGGCCCATGTTAAAGCCGACGACCATTTACGTGCTGATCATCACACTGACCAATGCATACAAGATGGTGGATCACCTCTACATCATGACCAAGGGCGGCCCAGGCAATGCCACGAATGTGCTGCTGTTTTATATCTACCAGACCGGCTTTGATTACTGGGATACCGGTAAGGCTTCGGCCATGACCGTAATTCTGGTAGCGGTTCTTCTGGTGGTGACCAGTGTCTGCTTCTTTGTGCAGGATAAGAAAGCATATTATAATAATTGAGGATGGAGAAAATTATGGATATCAAATATTCTGCCGTAAAGGCACCGATGCGGGGAAGAGTACATCATCCGGTTCGCCTGGGAAGGATCCTGGTCTACGGAGTCATGTTTTTATTGTTGACTGTGTCTCTGATCCCTTTGGTGTGGGTGGTGAGGACTGCGTTTATTCCCAGGGAACTGACCCTGGATCTGACGGCTGTGGCGTGGCCCACACTGGAGAATTTCCGGAGAGTACTGGCGGCAGCGCCCTTTGGAAAATATTACGGGAATACGATCTTTATTGTGGTGGGAGTGCTGGTGATCCAGTTCGTACTGATTACATTGGCGGGCTATGCTTTTGCGAGAATAGATTTTTACGGCTCCAAAGCATTATTCGTATTGTTCCTTTCACAGCTGATGATCGCACCGGAAGTACTGATCCTGCCCAATTATTCCATGATGGCAAAATGGGGACTGACGGACACGAAGATCGGCATTATGCTCCCTTTTTTTGCTTCGGCCATGGGAACTCTGATCGTGCGACAGACCATCAAGACGATCCCCTATGAACTGGAAGAAGCGGCGAAAATGGATGGAGCCAATCTGTTCCAGATTCTGTGGAAGGTGTATGTGCCGTTACTCAAGCCGGCGTATATTTCCTTTGGAATGATCTCGGCATCGTTCCAATGGAACAATTTCCTCTGGCCGTTAGTCATGACGGACTCCGTAGAAAAGCGGCCGCTGTCTCTGGGGCTGGCCATGTTCGCTATGTCTTACGAGACAGGAATGCAGTGGAGTGATGTCAGTGCGGCGACAGTACTGGTATGTGCACCGTTATTGATTCTGTTCTTTGTTTTTCAGAGACAGTTCATGGAAAGCTTTATGCACTCCGGTATCAAATAAATTGCTTTTTTGAGGCTCTTTTCCCTGTGGAAAAGAGCTTTTTTTTGTGGATGTATCAGGAAATTAGTGTTATCATTATAGAATAAAAGCTGCACGCCCATAAGACCATGGAACGGGTTCCGGGTGCGGACAGAAATACGGATAAAACAGGAGAGGAGCAGACAAACGTATGAAATATACCTTGGATTATGAGAAATATGCGGAACTGGCAAGACGAGTGGCAGCAGAGGGAAGCGTATTGCTTCGAAATGAAGACAATGTGCTGCCTTTGCAAAAAGGGCAGAGGGTATCGATCTTCGGCAGAACGCAGTTTGAGCATTACAAGAGCGGCACAGGTTCCGGCGGCATGGTCAATGCTCCTTATGTCACGAATATCATTGACAGCCTGAAAGAAGATGGAATAATACAGGTAAACGAAGCGCTGGAGCAGGTGTACCGTGAGTGGCTGAAGGAGCATCCCTTTGATGTGGGAGAAGGCTGGGCCATGGAACCCTGGAATCAGGAGGAGATGCCCGTAGATGAAGAACTGGCGGTGCGGGCAGCCGGGCAGTCGGATGCAGCGATCGTGGTCATCGGGCGTACTGCCGGGGAAGATAAGGATAACAGTGCGGCGGAGGGAAGCTATCTGCTGACAGCATTGGAGGAGGAGCTTCTTCGTAATGTATGTCATGCTTTTGAGCATACGATCGTGGTACTGAATGTCGGCAACATTATAGATATGAAATGGGTAGACCGGTATCAGCCGCAGGCAGTACTCTATATCTGGCAGGGAGGCCAGGAGGGTGGCAGGGCCTGTGTAGACGTTCTGACCGGCAAAGTAAATCCCAGTGGTAAATTAAGTGACACGATTGCAGAAGATATTGAAGATTATCCTTCCACGGAAAATTTCGGAGATCCGGTGGAGAATTTCTATACTGAGGATATTTATGTAGGATATCGTTATTTTGAAACCTTTGCGAAAGATAAGGTGAAGTATCCTTTCGGATTTGGATTATCTTATACGAAGTTCCAGACAGAGATCCTGGGATTCTCCGTACAGGGCACGGCAGTCACGGCAGTTGCAAAAGTAACCAATGTCGGGGGAGTATCCGGCAGAGAGACTGTGCAGCTGTATCTGGAAGCACCTCAGGGGAAATTAGGAAAGCCTCTGCGCCAGCTGGCTGCATTTGCGAAGACAGAAGAACTGAAGCCGGGTGAGACAGAAGAACTGCTGCTGAAAACAGAGCTGACGGAGTATGCTTCCTATGATGACAGTGGTGTCACCGGACATAAATCCTGCTATGTACTGGAAGAGGGAGACTATATCTTCTATGCCGGAACCGATGTGCGAAGTGCGGCAGAGGCTGGCAAGGCGACCCTGACAGAGCTTCGGGTAGTGCGGATGGTGACGGAAGCAATGGCACCGGTACAGGAGTTTAAGCGCCTGAAACCTTTCTTTTTCGAGGAAAAGGATCATGCCATTGCAAACTGGGAAGATGTACCTTTACGAACGATAGATCTGGCGGACAGGATTCTTAAGGAGAGACCTACGCAGAGTGAGTATGCGGGAGACCGTGGCTGGAAGCTGGCGGATGTATTGGATGGAAAAATCACATTGGAACAGTTTCTGACACAATTGTCGGACGAAGACCTGATCTGTATGACCCGCGGAGAGGGCATGTGTTCCCCGAAAGTGACTCCGGGTACAGCAGCAGCCTTCGGCGGAGTGACAGAAGAACTGAAGAAATTTGGGATTCCTATAGCCTGTTGTTCGGACGGACCCTCCGGTATCCGTATGGATTGCGGCACCATGGCATATGCCCTGCCTAACGGCACCTTGCTTGCCTGCACCTTTGATCCGGAGCTGGTGGAGGAGCTGTATGAGATGGAGGGCATGGAGCTTCGGAAGAACAAGATCGACACCCTCTTAGGACCCGGCATCAATATCCACAGGAATCCATTGAACGGTCGTAACTTTGAGTATTTTTCGGAAGACCCGTATCTCACCGGTATCATGGCAGCAGCACAGCTGACCGGCATGGGAAAATACGGTGTCACCGGCACCATCAAGCATTTTGCATGTAACAATCAGGAATTCAAGCGTCATGATGCCAACAGCATTGTATCGGAGAGAGCACTGCGGGAGATCTATCTGAGGGGCTTTGAGATCGCGGTGAAACAGGGCGGCGCTTATAGTATCATGTCCACTTACGGTCCGGTGAACGGACTGTGGACAGCGGGCAATTATGATCTCCTGACGACTATTCTCCGTAAGGAATGGGGATATCAGGGCATTGTGATGACTGACTGGTGGGCAAAGATCAACGAGGAGGGTGAGCCCGGCTCTGGCAGACAGACGATTCCCATGGTGCGGGCACAGAACGATATCTATATGGTCGTAGCGGATGCGGCATCCAACTCCGCGGGGGACAATACCGCGGAAGGGTTGGCAGATGGCAGACTGACCAGAGCACAGCTTACACGGAATGCGGCAAATATCTGTGGTTTCCTGTTACGTTCCGTTGCTATGGAACGGTTTCTGGACAGAGAGGAAGAGGAATGCACGGAGCTTCACAATCCGATAAGCACCGAGGGCGCAGGAGACAGCGGACAGGTGCTGGCGCGTCTGGAACTTCCGGAACCGAAGCTTTTAGAGGACATAGACCTTCCGTTGGAGAAGCTGTCCACGAAGAAGGGCACAAGTGCGGTATACCAGTTGCATTTCTCCAGGATCGGAAGATATGAACTGGTATTCCGGATGAGTTCTGCGTTAGGAGAACTGGCGCAGCTGCCGATCTCCGTGTTCCTGAACAATACATTACAACAGACCGTGACCCTTAACGGCACGGAAGGTCAGACCATGGAACGTGTTGTAACACTGCCCATTCGTCAGGACGGTGAGAAATACATGAAATTATATTTCGGAGAGAGCGGTATCGACATGCGCCGCATGTTCTTACGCTATGTGGGTAAGAACGATATCGAAAGCTTCCGGAATGAATGATCCGGAAAACTTTAACGGAATATTTATGCATAGCCTCCCAAAGAATGATTGACTTCCCCTGCTTTTTCAGATACAATCTACTCTTGTACGTTTATAAGAAAAACTAACGAGGAGGCAGGAAAAGTGATAGCACAGATACTTGCAGTAGTTATATTTATAGCAATGTTTGTCCTGATCGTTCTGGAAGTATGGGAGAGACACGTTATTACACTGGGCTGCGGTCTGCTGACGCTGGTGCTGGTATTCGGACTGGGAATGCACAGTATGGGTGCAGTGTGGGAGACCTTGAATTTAGGCAGCTTTTTAACAAGTCATTTCTGGTATACGGCGGGACAGTCCGCGGAGACTTCCAGCGGCATTAACTGGGAGACGATCGTATTCGTAGCGGGAATGATGATCATGGTAGAGGGAATGGCGAGAGTCGGATTTTTCCGCTGGCTCTGCATGCGCCTTGCTAAAATGGTTAAGTATAAGGTAGTGCCGCTGTTCGTGACTTTTATGGTATTATCCGGTATTCTGGCAATGTTCATTGACAGTATCACCGTAATTCTGTTCCTGGCAGCAGTCACGATTGAACTGTCACAGCTGTTGAAATTCAATCCGGTGCCTATGATCCTGGCAGAGGTATTCTGTGCGAATCTGGGCGGATCCGCTACCATGTGTGGAGATCCCCCCAACATCATCATCGGTACTTCCCTGGGATATTCCTTCACGGATTTCCTGACCAATACCGGTCTGATCGCAGGTATTTCCCTGGTCGTAGTTGTATTGTATTTTTACCTGGTATTCCACAAGGAGCTGCGTGCCAGCGAGGCGGCAGCAGCCGGCAGCAATCAGACTTACCCGGATCCTTCCGAGGCGATTACCGATAAAAAGGGATTCATTATCAGTACCGTTATTTTCCTGTGTGCAGTAGCATTGCTGGTAACCCATGCACAGACCGGTCTGACCGTATCCTGCATCGGCGTGTTTATCACTATCGTGACACTGATCGCCGCAGGCAGAGATGCCCTGAAGCTGATCAAGCAGATCGACTATAAGACGCTGCTGTTCTTCATCGGATTGTTCATGGTGGTAGGCGGTCTGGAGCAGACAGGTATCCTGAAAGTTATGGCGAACTTCATCGGTGACATCAGTAATGGTAATCTGATGCTGATGATCGCGATTATTTTGTGGATCTCCGCAATCGCCAGCGCGTTCGTGGATAATATTCCTTTTGCGGCGACGATGATCCCTATCATCAGCAGTCTGTCCGCGGCCCAAGGTGTGGAACTCTCTATCCTGGCATGGGCGTTAGCCATGGGAACCGATATCGGTGGAAGCGCAACTCCTATCGGTGCATCTGCAAATGTCGTGGGTATCGCTACCGCTGCAAAGGCAGGTCATATGATCAAGTGGGGAAAATATTGCAAAGTTATGGCTCCTGCGACTATAATAGTAATAGTAATCTCCATGGTAATGATCTATGCGAGATATCTGTAAGACTATAAGGAGGGCAGACCCATGAGTGAACAACTGATTATCTCCGTCAGCCGTGAGTACGGCAGCGGCGGACATGAGATCGCACAGAAGCTGGCAGAATATTACAAGCTGCCAATGTACGATCATAACCTGTTAGATGAGGTGGCTGCAAGCATGAATGTGAGCAGCAAGGAGCTGGCAGAGTTCGATGAAAAGAGACGTAACAAATTCCTGTACAGAAGTGTGATGGGAATGAACAGCTCTCCTGCAGATAATGTGGCGAGAATGCAGTTTGACTATATCAAGAAAAAGGCAGAGGCAGGAGAATCCTTTGTGATCGTAGGACGCTGTTCTGAGATCGTGTTGAAGGACAATCCGAATCTGATCTCCATCTTCGTATTAGGAGACAGAGAAGCCAAGATCGAGCGTGTTATGCAGATCTATGAGCTGGATGCGAGACATGCGGAGGAGCGCATGATCGAGAAGGACCGTCGCAGAAAATCTTACCACAACAGCCATTGTAAGGTAAAATGGGGCGACTCCCGGAACTACGATCTGTCCATCAACAGCAGCAGGCTGGGTGTGGAGGAGACCGTGGAATCTCTGAAGAATTACATAGATGCGAGAATCGCTCATAAATAGAATGATATAAGATAACAAAAATGCAGAGACTGTCTGTGGAAAATGTACAAGATAAAATCTTGTGGATGCCGTAGACAGTTTCTTTTTATTGCCATAGAAAGTGTGTCTTAAAAAATGCCGGACAACATTTAAGCAAATATTAAGGATTTCTGCCGCGACAAATACAAAGGAGTGTGGTATCCTAGGAGACGAATAGGAAATAGACTTAAGGAACGTACCGGTGCCGGTATGTGGAAATGAGGTACAACATGAGTGACAGAGAACGAGACTCCATACAGGAGATGGAAGATATACAGAAAGGACTGGAAGCCTTTTTACAGCAGGAGATGCAGGAAATGCAGACGTCCGGCTCCGGCAGTGGGAAGTCCGGGACCGGAAGGCGGACAGCAGAGCGTCCGGCTCCACAGATGTTTGACATGACTGAGAATGACGAGGATGAGGAGGAACTGGATGTGATCGGATCCGGAAGACGAGCAAGAGCGGATGATTACGCGGAGGATTGGGATGATCCCGCGTATCGTAAGAGACAGGCGGCTCGCAGAGAGACGACGCGTAAGACTTCAGAGAATCGTAATAGTGGTGGCCGTAGTAACAGTAATGCAGATCGTCGCAGACAGGCGGCATCCGATAGACCTCGGCGTAGCAGAAGGGAGGACTATGCGGACGAATACGAGGACTACGAAGATCACAGAGAAAAAAATCGCTCCGGAAGAAAAGCAGGGAAGCGTGAGGAGATAGACACGAAAAAGGATAAGAAGAGCAGAAAAGGAAACAAAAAGGAAGCCGGGAGCGGCAGAAAAAAGAAAAAATCCGGCTTCAAGCGCTTCCTGATCGCAGTGGCGCTGATCCTCGTATTTCTGGCAGCAGGGTTGTACGTCCTGGTGGGCAAGGTCTATGCCGAGATGAATTATGAAGAGATCGAATCCGTGGCAAGCTCTCCCATGAAGGAAGAAGGCGTCACGAATATTCTCCTGATCGGTAACGATTCCCGTGAGAACGGGGAGGATGGCAGATCCGATGCCATGATCCTGCTGTCTATCAGCAACAAGACGAAAAAGATATATATGACATCTCTGCTCCGTGACATGTATGTAGAGATACCGGGATATAAGGACAATCGTCTGAATGCGGCATATTCCTACGGCGGTGCGGAGCTGCTGATGGAGACCATCGAGCAGAATTTTGACATTCATATCAGCCGCTACGTGCTGGTGAATTTTGAGGCATTTGCGAATCTGGTAGATGCTGTGGGCGGCGTGGATCTGGAGCTGACCGGCAAGGAAGTGGAGTACGTGAATGGCTACCTGGTAGAATATAATATCCTGTTGGGCAGACCGGAGGGAACGGACTATTTCGATGACCTGTCCGGAGGTATGGTGCATCTGAACGGACCCCAGGCGCTGGCATATTGCAGAAACCGTTATATCGGTACGGATTTCGGCAGAACCGAGCGACAGAGAAAGGTGCTGACAGAGGTCATTCATAAGCTGCCTAAGGGTGTACTCACGAATCCGAAGGGTCTGATTGACGGTCTGATGCCGAATCTGACCACGAACCTGACCCAGACGGAGTGTTACCGGTTAAGCCTCATGGCACCGAAGATTTTGACATACGATATTATACAGAACAGTATTCCCATTGAAGGCACGTATAAGGATGCGACCCATCGTAAAATGTCCGTGCTGGAGGTGGATTTCGAGGCAAATAAGAAATTCCTGCAGGAGAATCTGTATGGAACGGGAGACAGCACTGCGACAGCGGCTTCTGAAAATTAAGATCGATTTAGGAGAGGTCTAAGAGATTTCTTTGTAACAGAGGGAGAGTGTTTATGGGGCAGAGGAAAAAGCGGTTTGTGGCACTGGTTTGTGCGGTCAGTGTAATAGCGCTTAGCGGCTGTGGGGATGATCTGACACAGCAGGTCTGTATTCCCGGGGTGGAAGAACTGGCGCAGCCGATCGGCGGTTACCATACCGGACCGCAGGACAATCAGCCCGGGGATAATATCGGGGAGATCGTTCTGCCAGGTGGGACAGACAGTGACAATACTGCATTGCCGGAATCAGGACAGTCCGGGGCTTCGGATATTTTGACGGGGGAACGCTGCACGATCACGATCTCCGCGGCAGGGGATGTAACTTTGGGCAATCATCAGGAACAGGATTACAGCTATTCCTTCCGCCAGGTGTACGATCAGGCGGAGGATGAGGGATATTTTTTCGAGAATGTGAGAGATATTTTCGAGGCGGACGATATGACCATCGTGAATCTCGAAGGGCCGCTGACCACATCGGAGCAGATGCGGGAGGGGCAGACCTATTGCATCAAGGGAGATCCGGCATATGCCCATCTACTGACTTTGGGGGATATCGAAGCCGTCAGCTTTGCGAACAATCATCGACTGGACTACGGAGAACAGGGCAGCCGGGATACAGTGGCAGCATTGGAGCAGGAGGGTATTGTCTATGCCTATGATAAAAATGTAGGCATCTATGAGATCCCGGACAGCGCGGCAGCCCACGGCGGAGAGCGGAATCTGAAAATCGGCATTATCTCCGTTAATGAAGTGGAATGGGGCGCACAGGCGGAGAAACTGATTCAGAATAATATCGAAGTCTTGCGGGAACAGAACGTGGATCTGATCCTCGCCTGTTGTCACTGGGGTATCGAAAAAGACAATTATCCGGAAAATTATCAGCAGCAGCTTGGCAGGAAATGCATTGACTGGGGTGTGGATCTGGTCATCGGTCATCATCCCCATGTCCTGCAGGGAATCGAGGAATACAAGGGCAGATATATTATCTACAGTCTGGCAAATTTCTGCTTCGGAGCCAACCGGAATCCGGAGGACAAGGACACCATGATCTTCCAGCAGACCTTTACTTTTGAGAACGGGGAAAAGGTGGAGGATCAGAACGCCCGGATCATTCCCTGTATGGTAAGCTCTGTCAAAACAAGGAATGATTTCCGACCGACGCCGGCAACGGGGGAGGATAAGCAGAGGATCCTGCAGCGTATGAACGAATACAGCAGTGCTTTTTGTGTGGCGTTTGATGAGGACGGCGGGATTATAGTGAATTGACCGATGGGAAAGGATAGGAATTGCCATGGAAAAAGCATTTAAGCTGGACTTTATCAATGACAAAACAGGAAGTCTGTATGTGAATTGCTGCGGGTGCTCTCAGACGGAAGCACTGCACAGCTTCGGACCGGCATCCAAGCCGCACTACCTGATCCACTATGTCTTAAGCGGCAAGGGGCATTTCCGGTTCCATGACAAGGAATACCGGCTGGAAGCAGGGTACGGATTTCTGATCCAGCCCAACGAACTGGCTTTCTATCAGGCGGATGCGAAGGACCCCTGGAGTTATCTGTGGGTGGGATTTGCCGGGAGCCGCGCGGAAGAGTATTTACATAGCATGGGACTGTCAGACAGGCATCCTATTTTTTCCTGTGATAAATCAGAGGAGCTGTATTCGATTGTCCGTGATATGATGGAACACAATACCTTTGGAATCGCGGATGATCTGCGCCGGAACGGACTGCTGGGAGTATTCCTGTCTGTGATCGCGGACAGCGCCGGTGTGGTAGCCAGAGAGGAAGAGGATAAGGGGAACCAGTATGTGAAAAAAGCGGTATCTTTTATCCAGAGTAACTACTGTAACCCTATCAAGGTAACGGATGTGGCGGATTATGTGTGTATCAACCGCAGTTATTTATATACGTTGTTCCAAAATTATCTGGGAATGTCGCCTCAGCAGTTCCTCACCACCTTCCGTATCACCAAGGCGAGAGAGCTGCTGGAATCCACCAATTATCCGATTGAGAGTATTGCCCTGTCCTGTGGATATAGTGATGCGCTGGTATTTACCAAGGCGTTCCATGCCATGAAGGGCATGTCTCCGTCAAAATATCGCAAGGAAAGCCACAAAGAGAGCACAAAAGAACAGCTCCAGGAGGTCGAGGGGCTGATCGCCCGGCTATTGAAACCGTAAAGAACAACATTAAAAATGCCCATTCATTTGAATATGAATGGGCATTTTTGGTGCCTTGGTTTTATACAGGAATTCTATTTATTTAAGTTCTTTTCTACATATTCCAGAATATAGAAATTATCCTCCGGCATCTGGCATCCGACGATATACAGTCCGTTGTCGTCGGAACAGCGGATGATGCGACCTTCCAGCACATTATGATTCGGCAGAGCAAAATCATGGATCGTGATAATGACATCTGCATTTTTGCTTTGGGTGAATATCTTGTCTGTAGCCAGGAAGGCGAATCCGTTGGCACTGATATTTTCCATGGTAGCCGCATATTCCGTATCGGAATTTTTGAACTTAATAGTACAGGTATTATTCAGATCCATACGAGGGTATTTGCGTCTATTGTTGATCCTGGGTCTGGTAGTAATGGTAATCCTGAAAGCATGTTCACCGCTTTCGGGAGCAGGAGAAATGGTGGCTTTGTCCCAACAGTACAGGATATTACCTGCGGTGACCTGCAGCATACAGGAAGCAGACCCGTTAACGGTCAGCTTCTTCTGACAGGATACCAGCAGTCCCTCCGGAAGTTGCTCGATCAGTTCCCCAAGATATTGGACATCCTCCTGACCGACCAGCTGTAAGTCAATCTTCATTCCGGGCTTGATGTCTTCAATACCCATGAAACCACCGATACCCAGATCACACATCATGTTCTCCATGACATCTTCGATGGTATTGATATTGTCTGCTGTTTCCTGATACTTGCTGAGCATCCGTTCACTGGTCCGGCTGGAGTGTGTGATACAGGTTGTGATGGTATCCACGATGTTAGATACCTGTTCCATGTTGGATACCAGCTGGGTGTTGGAGTTCTCTACTTCTTTAATGGCATTATCTACAACCTGAATGTGATTGCCCAGCTGCACGGAATCAGAAGCAATCTGATTTACGTTATCTCCGGTCTGCGTTACTTTTTCCAGAGTGATCTGGATCAGCTTTAATGTCTCTTCAATGGAAGAGGTCATCTTTGCAGAGGTAGCATCCAGTCGGGAGAGAGCATCCCTGATCTGATCAGAGGAAGCGTGGGTCTCGGTGCTTAAGGTACGGATCTGATCTGCCACAACAGCGAAGCCCTTGCCGGCTTCTCCGGCTCTGGCAGCTTCGATGGAAGCATTTAATGCCAGCAGATTTGTCTGATTCGTGATCTTCTCTATGGTACCGGTCTCCTGTTTTACCATTTCGAATTCCTGACGGAAATTCTCCAGAACATTTTCCAGCTCAGTAGACAGCTGTGACATGGTAGCAGCGGTATTCACCAGACTCTTCAGGTCTTCTGCGCTGACGCCGGAATGGGATTGCGTTTTTTCGACGAGCGTGATCATTTCTCCGATCAGAGCTACCACATTTTCTACCTGGGCGCGGATATCGGAGGTCATCTGTGTGGATGACGTGGTACGATCCTGCAGCATATTGTTGTTGTCAGTCAGCTCGTTCATACCCAGCATGACGATATCGGAGCCATGCTTATTCTCGGAAGCCAGCTCTCTTACGACAGTGATGCCATCGAGAATGATATTACTCGAAGACTTTACCTGTTCTACAGTAGTTACGACTCTGTGCAGGTCAGCCCTGATGCTGTCGGTCATGGCACCGTCGGATTCATTCAGATGACGGATGGACATGACATAGCAGATGTAGCAGAGGATGATACAGGACAATTGCAGCTGATAATTTTTCATATCGGAAGCGCTGTTGAAGCCCAGCATATAGCGATAGACGGCTGCACCGACGATGATCAGGGCATTGGCGATACCGCAGTTAATCATGAATTTTCGGTTCTTATATAGTACCAGCAGGCTCGTCACCGGCAGAATGTAAGTGAAAGCGATCGGGGAAGCAGTAGTACAGATGACAAAAGTGTAGAAGATGCCGTAACCGATGACCAGATCGTAGCGGTAGAGCTCCGTTGCCCAGCCTTTTACACGTAACAGAACTTCGCCAAAGATCAGAGGCAGCCAGCATAATGCCAGAAAGATCAGATAAGAAGTGGTGGGATATAATCCCCCGGACGCGTCGGAGCCATAATTGGCACTCAGTAAAACAGCAAAAACGATCCAGATCTTACGGGCTTTCCGATTAGCTTTTTCTTTGAAAACATTTTCGTCGTATGTCATGATACATATCCTCCTTTACAGTTCTCTCCGGTATGTTCAAAAAAATGAATCAAATGGTGGATCACTTCCCTGCTTTCCGGAAGCTCCGGGTAAAAAGCGCTGAACGCATGGGTCAGGCGGGGATCCTTCGGGTAGTTGATCAGTTTATGGGGCATCTGATGTCTGCGCAGAGCCTTTTCAAAATTCAGAGTATAGCTCTGAAGATTATCGTTGTCACTGGTGATCAGGAGACTGGGTGGCAGACTGGTCACGATGTCCGGGTGCTCCGGAGATACATAGGGGGCAAAAGCACTTTTTTTATAATGCCGGCCGTAGAGATATCTGGGGAGGAAAAGTCCGATCTGATCCAGGCGGTTCGTATAGAACATTCCGCTGACCAGGCCAAGTGCCCGGACTGGCAGGTCAGAAGGGGTTACTCCGGCAGCCTGTGCCAGTGCAGTGCTTCGCTGCATGGCGATTCCATAAGTCAGCAGACAGGCACCGCCGCTGTCGCCGCAGGCATATATGTGGGAAATGTCACCGCCGTATTCCGTCAGATGATCCCGGATAAAATCCAGTGCCAGATGCAGATCAGCCAGCTGGTCATAGAAGAGACAGTCCGGTATCAGCCGGTACTCAATGCTGAATACCAGATACCCCGCCTCACAAAGGGAGGCACAAAAGGGACGATTGAACTCCTTGTTCCCCATGAGGAGGCCTCCGCCATGTACGTTGACGATGACCGGGAGAATCTCTCCGTCCCGTCCCCTGGGACGGTAGACATCCAGACGATGGGCCGGAACATGCTTCTCATCATAGAAAATATCCGATTGTAGGAAAACGTCTTCAGGAAGAGGATACTCTTTGCCCCTGGAAGCGTAGCTTTGCTCGAATGCCGCCCGCTGCTTATAGAATATTTGACATATAAAGCTTTTCATGTGTACTCCTGATTCTGACTGTATATGTTTCAATAAAAGAGAAATATTTGTCGAAAAAAAGCGATATGCAGTCTTTAAAAGAATACCACAGAAATGAATAGATTAAAATAGAAAATGCAACATTCTATTATGGAATGTTGCATTTTGTCTTGCACTACATATTTCGGCTGACCATGAGAAAACTTTAGTCCTTTTTATAAAAATCGTTATCACGAACTATATATATCGTTATAATGATTTTACGTAACATATATCATAGCTGTATATCGCGGAATACGGCATCTTTGTCATCCTGTTCAATTCCCAGATAATGTTTTGTGATCTGAAAAGAAGAATGATTGTAAATCTCCATCAGCAATGCGGGCGGAGTTCCCATTTTCCATGCATGGTAGCCGAAGGTCTTCCGCAGGGAGTGACACCGGATCACATCTTCGATCCCGACGGCTTCGGCAGCTTTGCGGACAATGCGGTAGGCCTGATATCGGGAGAGTGGGGAATCAGCTTTTCTGGGGCTGGGGAAGAGGTAGTCTGTGTCGGTTACGAAAGACTGTGTTGTCCGGTAGGACTGTAATGTTTTCTGAAGTTCTCTGTTGAGCAGGATTCGGGTCTCTTTTCCTGTTTTCTTTTCTGTGATCAGAAGATGGGTGTAAAAGCGGCTGCATTCCGAGCAATAGACATTTCCCCAGGAGAGATGAAGAATGTCGTTGATACGGAGAGCAGTGTTCAGACCGATCAGGATGAGAGTGTAATTCCGGAAGTTAGGCTGTTTGGTAAGGTAGTACTCTTTGAAATCGTGTAAAAGTTGTTTACTGCGGATAGGTTGTGTCGTGCTCATAATAGCCTCCTTGAAAGTATTAATGAATAAGGAAAATGCAACATTCCATAATAAAATGTTGCATCAGTGCAAACCAGCAGGCAAGGAAGGCTGAATAAAAACAGGGAGGTTATCAATTATGCTGCGTCTGACCGTTAGTCCGGAAGAATACCTGATGATCAATGACAATATCAAGATCGTGTTCCTGGGAGGAACCAAGAATCATCTCCGCATCATGATCGATGCACCGAAAGAGGTGAACATCGTGCGGAGCACGGTATTAGAAAACCAGATCACAGATCCGGAGGAGAGAGCGAAGCTTCCTAAATATTATGCGGAAGAAGAGCACCCGGAGAAGTACCGCAAAAAATCCAACGTGATCATCACAAAGGGAAATGCGGACAAATAATTTCATACGGTAATAACCGGAGGAAGAGCGGCTCTGTCAGGGCCCGACAGGGAAGCTCCTACTCCGGTTACTATAAAAACTAAAAACAAGTATCTGGGAGAAAAGGATTTCTCAATAACAATACAGATACGCACACTGCCGCAAAAGGAATTGGGCAGTAATACAAGGAGGTAAATTATTATGGTAGTACAACACAATCTTACAGCTATGAACTCTAACAGAATGTTAGGCTTAACCACCGCTTCTCAGGCAAAGTCCACCGAGAAACTGTCTTCCGGTTACAAGATCAACCGTGCAGCTGATGATGCAGCAGGCCTGTCCATCAGTGAGAAGATGAGAAAGCAGATCAGAGGTCTGACACAGGCTTCCCTGAATGCACAGGATGGTATCAGTGCAGTACAGACCGCTGAAGGAGCCCTGACCGAAGTACATGATATGCTGCAGAGAATGAATGAGCTGGCAGTAAAGGCTTCTAACGGAACTATGTCAAAGGATGATAGAGAATATGTTCAGAACGAAGTTGATCAGTTAGTGACTGAGATCGATCGTGTCGCAGAAACCACAAAATTTAATGAAACCTATTTACTTAAAGGTGATGATACAAAAGCTCCAGTTACTGAAGGCGTATTTAAAAAGTTTGATGTATCTACACTTAATAGCGTGATCAGTGATACATCTAAGATCAGCGAAAGCAATGATTTTGATTCAATAACTGGTAAGTTCACGCTTAAGTTCACTTCGGGACTTGCTGAAGGTGGCACATGGAATGGAAAAAGAATTGTTGCTGCAAATGCCGGAAATGATGAAATAACACTGGACGATGCTAAAACTGCTGAATTAGCAGCGTTACAGGATGCTATTGATAAGTCAAAGCAGGTCACCGGTACAGCAGCTAATGATGGTACTGCATTCGACATGATATCAACTGCAAATATGAAACAAACATACACTCATGCTGCGGCAATTGATTTAAGTCTGCATGTAGGTGCTGATTCTACTGCAAACAATAGAATTAATCTTAGCATTGATTCTATGAGTGCATCCGGTCTCCATGTTACCGGATTAAAGGTAAATGGTAGTGATGCAACCAATGCTACTGCAGCAATCAATACCATTGCAGATGCTATCCAGAAAGTATCCACCCAGCGTTCTGCACTTGGTGCTGTTCAGAACCGTCTGGAGCACACCATCAACAACCTGGATAACGTTGTAGAGAATACCACCAGCGCAGAGAGCCAGATCCGTGATACCGATATGGCTACTGAGATGGTTAAGTACTCCAACAACAACATCCTGGCTCAGGCAGGTCAGGCTATGCTGGCTCAGTCCAATCAGGCTAACCAGGGCGTACTGTCTCTGTTACAGTAAGCTTAAGCTGAGAGCAGGTTGTTTCCTAAGAGGAACGAACCATATCTGTAAGCGTTATGTAAGAACCAAAGGGCAGTCCATGATGGACTGCCCTTTTCCATTTCAGCGTCATACTCGAAAAACACCATATCAATAACCTCCTTCTTATTCTCAAGCAAAAATTCCTTCAAAATTGTTCTATGCGGTTGCGTTAATTTTCCTTTTGCAAAGGAATAATTTCCAAAGAATAGCCAAGAGGAATCAACACTTTTAAAAGAGTGTCCAATTGTGGTGTAGAGCGCAGAGATTCTATTCTTGCAATGGCAGGCTGTTTTACCCCACTGATTTTTGCAAGATCTCGTTGGGTTAATCCCTGCTTTTCGCGGGCTTCTATCATTTTGCCGATTAATTTCACTTCGAGGTTTATGATTTCCCGGTCTTCCTCGGAAACGTAATCATTATCGTTGAACATTTCGTCAAAATTTTTATATTTTTTCATGAATTATTCCTTTCCAGCCAATCATGCATATATGCCAAGGCTTTGCTTATTTCTCGATGAGGAGTTTTTTGAGTTTTTTTAATATAGTAATGTAATAAGACAAATTTATTGTCCTTCCAATAAAAGAAAAAAATTCGATTATTTAAAGGTCGTAATTCCCACAAATCCCCCTGTATATGTTTAACAATTGGATTTCCGATTCTGGTTCCATATTCCTTTAATGCTTTTATGTAAGCAAATATTTTGTTTTTCTGTATACGAACTGTTTTGCTATATGTAGATTTCTTGGCTAAATCGGCAAAATAATCGCTTATAGCAGAATAGCCATTTTTATCAAAATAATACTCAATATCGTACATTCATAATATCCTTTCTAAAAGATAACATATTAGTTATCTAATGTCAACAATAAGTGCTAAAATAATAATTTCTGAAATTGTGGTAATAAGGGAAAAATTTGACCACTGACGGGTCTATAAGAATTTTCGAAAGAAGAAAAATTACTTCCAATACCACCATACCATAGGGATTCCTCATTGGCAAGTCTGAAAAATGTTACAGAACGCTTCTAAAGTTTTACTTTCCCGGCATTTTGGGGTAAGATAAGCAGTATAGGTTCCTAAGGACACAGAAAGAGAGGGTTACTATAATTATGAAATTTCAGGACATGCCTTACGAAAGAATAGATTTTGCCAAAGTGCAGGAGGAGATGGGAGAACTGATCCGGGAGCTGGAGGCGGCGAAGAGCGGGGAGGAGCAGTTCGTGGTGCATAAGAAGTACTATGCGCTGACGGACCGTGTTATGACGCTGATGACGATCGCGAATATCCGCTTTGATATCGATACCTCCGATAAATTCTACGAGGAAGAGCACAAATACTATGATGAGCAGGGCCCGGTATTCAGTAATCTGGTGCTGGCTTATCAGAAGAAATTATATGAATCCCCCTACAGAGCGTATCTGGAGGAGAAGATCGGGCCGGTAGCGTTCAAGAACATGGAGCTGGCACAGAAGTCCATGAGTGAGGCATTGATCCCGTTGATGCAGGAGGAGAACTCCCTGACCATGGAGTATGACAAGCTCATCGCCGGTGCGAAGATTGATTTCGACGGCAGGGAACTGAATCTGTCCCTGTTACGGCCCTATCTGGTGAATTCCGACCGCAATGTCCGCAGACAGGCATGGGAGAAGATGAGCGCGTTTTTCCTGGAAAATGAGGAACAGCTGGATACCATCTACGATAAACTGGTGAAAAACCGTACCGCGCAGGCCAGAGCCATGGGCTATGAAAATTACCTGGAGCTGGGATATTACCGGATGAACCGCAACTGCTACGGCAAGGACGAGGTAGAGGCTTTCCGCAGGCAGATCAAGGAGTATTTCGTACCCTTCGCAGAGAAACTGCATGACCGCAGAAGACAGCGTCTGGGTCTGGAGAAGCTCAGCTATATCGACGAGCAGGTATATTTTAAGGACGGCAACCCGGCACCCACCGGAACCCCCGAAGAGATCATGGCTGCCGGACAGAAGATGTACCGTGAGCTGTCTCCGGAGACAGCGGAATTTTTTGATTTCATGATGGAGAACCAGTTATTTGATGTCCTGGGACGCAAGACGAAGAAGGCAGGCGGTTACATGACCTATCTGCCCCTCTACCATGCACCGTTTATCTTCGCTAATTTTAACGGTACCAGCGGTGATGTGGACGTCATCACTCATGAGTGCGGTCATGCATTCCAGGGGTATCTTGCTGCACAGGATCCTATCAGAGAGCATGCGGATATCGGCATGGAGACTGCAGAGATCCATTCCATGTCCATGGAATTTTTCACGGAGAAATGGATGAACCTGTTCTTCGGCGACAGAGCGCAGGATTATGTGGAGATGCATCTGGAGGATGCGGCGGCATTTATCCCTTACGGCTGTATGGTGGATGAGTTCCAGCATATCGTCTATGAGCACCCGGAGCTGACCCCGGCAGAGAGAAAGCAGGCATGGAGCCGTCTGGAGCGGGAGTACAAACCCCACCTGGATTACGAGGGAGATCCTTTCTTCGGACAGGGAGGCTTTTGGCAGAAGCAGCTGCACATTTACGACTACCCTCTGTATTATATCGATTATTGTCTGGCACAGACCTGTGCACTACAGTACAAGGTGAAGATGGATGCCGATTTTACAGAGGCGTGGAAGAGCTATCTGAAGCTGTGCAGGCTGTCTGCCAGCGATTTTTACACCAACATGATCAAAGAAGTCGGACTGGACAGTCCTTTTGAGCCCGGATGTGTGAAAAATATCGTGGAAAAACTTGAAAAATATGTGAAATAGCTTTCTTTTTCCGCTAAAATACGGTAAAATAAGGAGTCATTGGACTTAAGACGCTAGGAAGGAGACATGTAAGCAATGTCTAAGAATGAAAAAGTTACAGAAAATAAGGAACAAAAAGAACAAACTGAACAGAAGGTCATGACAAAATATGACCGTAAGGTACAGAAGCGTAAAGAAGAGAAGGAAAAGGAGAAAAAGGAAGAGCGCATCAGCACAACAGTCGGGATCGTATTCCTCGTTGCTTTGGTATGCCTGGTGGCATCTTTCCCGATCCGGACCTATCTGGCGACTCATGAGACTTATGTAGTGATCAATGGGGAAGAGGTGAATAAGGTAGAATTTGATTATGTCTACAACACCTCCAAGAACAACTACATTACACAGTACGGAAGTTATTTAAGCTATTTCGGACTGGATACCAGCAAGGATCTGTCCACCCAGATGTATTCCGAGACTCTGACCTGGCAGGACTATTTTGAGCAGAATGCTGTAGAGAGCCTGAAGCAGAATAAGGCGCTGATGGCAGAAGCCAAAGCAGCCGGCTTCACCTACGATACCACGGATGAGTACAATACTTTCAAGGAAACCATCAAAACCTCCGCTGCAGCCGCAGGCGTATCTGATAAGGAATATGTACGTTCCATCTACGGAAGCTATGCAACCATGGGTCGTATCGAAGAATATGTGAAGAACGACATGGTAATGAACGCTTATTATCAGAAGCTGCAGGAGGACAATGCTCCCGGCGATGATGAGATCCAGAGCTATTATGAGGAAAATAAGGCAACCTACGATTCCGTAGACTACCGCCTGACCACGATCGAAGCTGATCTGCCCACCGAGCCTACCGAACTGGCAGATCCCGTAGAGGAGACTGCTGCAACCACCGATACCACTGCAACAGACGGAACTGCAGCTACAGATGCAACAGCTTCCGACAGCACCGATACCGCTTACCAGCCTTCCGATGCTGAGATCGCCAAGGCCATGGAAGATGCCAAGGTACTGGCTGACGATGCGGAGCAGACCGTGGCAAAAGACGGCGAAGCACACGAGAATGAGAAGAAGTCTTCCGTGAACTACCTGATCTCCGACTGGCTGTTTGATGATGCCAGAAAGGCAGGAGACACCACCGTCATTACCAACGACAACAGCCATTGCTACTATGCCGTGGCATTTGAGAAGAGATATCTGGATGAGACTCCTTCCGCAGATGTACGTGTGATCATTCCCACCGAGGATAAGACCGGTGAAGAGATCCTGGAGGAGTGGAAGAACGGTGCAGCTACCGAGGACAGCTTCGCAGAATTGTGCAAGAAGTATACACAGGATACTTCCGCAGTAGAGAACGGCGGTCTGTTCGAGCAGGTAACCAAGACCGGTATGACCGAGGAGCTGAGCAACTGGATCTTCGACAGCAGCCGTCAGGCAGGAGATACCGTAGCCATCACTGTCAGTGACAGCACCTATGTACTTTACTACATCGGACAGGATCAGCCTGAGTGGAAGATCAACATCAAGAATACGCTGGTATCCGATACAATGAGTCAGCATATGCAGGATATTACCGCAGATGTAACTGTAGAGGATCCCAAGGGTAAGCTGAATTATCTGAAGGTGCAGGCAGAGGAATCTGCAGCTGCTGAGACTGAGACTGCAACGGCAGAGACTCAGGAGATCACCGAGGAGCAGACCGCTGCTACCGAAGAGACCGCAACACAGGCACAGTAAGGCTTGCCGGGGAACAGAACATAGACAACAGACAAGTACCTGTTTCACTGCGCAAGCAGAAGAGACAGGTACTGTTAGATTAGAGGAGAAAAGAAATGCAGGAAAAGGTTCTGGTATTAGACATTGACGGAACACTGACCAATTCCAAAAAAGAGATTACAGAAGCTACAAAACAGGGAATCTGGAATATTTTACAGCATGGACACAAGGTGATCCTGGCTTCCGGACGTCCCACGCCCGGTATGCGGAAATGTGAAGAGGAACTGGAGTTGAAAAAATACGGCGGATATCTTCTGTCCTTTAATGGGGCCCGTATCGTGGAATGTAAATCAGGAGAAGTGGTCTATCAGAGAACACTGCCCCTGTCCATTGTACCCGGATTGTATGAATTCGCCAAAGCGAATGGCTGCGGACTGATCACTTATCAGGGAGAGGGAGTCATCTCTGCATTTGAGCCGGATAAATATGTGCAGTTAGAAGCAAGGATTAACGGAATCCCCATTCAAGTGGTGGATGATTTTGTATCCTATGTAGATTTTGATATCAACAAATGTCTGATGACGGCACCGGAAGAGATTGCCCCCGAACTGGAGAAACAGCTGCAGGAAAAATACAGTGATGTGGCAAGCATCTACCGTTCCGAGCCCTATTTCATTGAGATCATGCCCAAGGATGTGAATAAAGCAACTTCTCTCGATCACATGCTGGAGGGTATGGGACTGACCAGAGAGAATGCGATCTGCTGCGGCGATGGCTACAACGACATCTCCATGATCGAATATGCGGGAACCGGCGTAGCAATGGGGAATGCCCAGCCGGCGGTCAAGGAAGCTGCAGATTACATCACCGGTACTAACGATGAGGACGGGCTGGTGGAAGTCATCGATAAATTTATCATGAAACCGGAGCAGGAATAGCCTTTCTTAGAAACAAACAATAGACACAAAGCAGTAACAAGCGAAAAATCACAGAGCAATGAGCGTGTGTGATTTTTGCAAAAGAGGATATATATGATTCAGATACAAATACCTGAAAAAGCGAAATATATCATAGAGACTATACAGAATGCCGGGTTTGAAGCTTATGTGGTAGGCGGCTGCGTGCGGGATTCCATCCTGGGCAGATGCCCGGAGGACTGGGACATTACCACTTCGGCGAGACCGGAGCAGGTGAAGGCGCTGTTCCGTCGTACCATCGACACCGGGATCCAGCACGGTACCGTGACGGTCATGTTGGACAAAGAGGGCTTCGAGGTCACCACTTACCGCGTGGATGGAAAATACGAAGACAGCAGACATCCTAAGGAGGTCACTTTTACCCCGAATCTGGAGGAAGATTTAAAACGCCGGGATTTCACGATCAATGCTATGGCATATAATGAAACAGAAGGTCTGATCGATATCTTCGGTGGTTTACAGGACATCGAAGCGAAGCTGATCCGCTGCGTGGGCAATCCGGAGGAACGTTTCGGAGAGGATGCTCTGCGCATCATGCGTGCCATTCGTTTCTCTGCGCAGTTAGGCTACGAGATCCACGAGGACACCGAAGCGGCGATCCGGAAGCTGGCACCGACTTTGCAGAAGATCAGTGCAGAACGGATTCAGGTGGAATTGACCAAGCTGTTGATCTCCCCTCATCCTGACACCTTGCGAGATGCTTATGACATGGGTGTCACGAAGGTGATCCTGCCGGAATTTGATGCCATGATGGAGACTCCTCAGAAGCATAAGCATCATAAATATAACGTGGGGGAGCATACCTTACATGCCCTCATAGAGATCGCACCTGAGAAGAATCTGCGGTATGCTATACTGCTTCATGACATCGGCAAGCCTGAGACACTTACCGTGGATGAAGACGGCACCACTCATTTTCACGGACATCCTGCAGTGGGTGAGGAGATGGCACGCGGGATTCTTAGGAGACTCAGATTTGATAATGATACAGTGGCAGTGGTGACCCGTCTGGTAAGATACCATGATTATGGTAATGATGTGACACCTGACCTGCGGATCGTGCGGAGAGCTGTGAACAAGATCGGGGAAGATATCTTCCCGCTATTGTTCCCGGTGAGACAGGCGGATATCCTGGCACAAAGCGATTATCTGCGGGCAGAGAAGCTGGAGAACCTGGAGCTCTGGAAGCAGTTATATGAAGAGATGTTGGAGAAAAAGCAGTGCGTATCCTTGAAAACGCTGGCTGTCACCGGCAGAGATCTCATTACTATGGGAATGAAGCCCGGCAGGGAGCTGGGCGATATGCTGCAGAAGCTATTGGAACTGGTCTTAGAGCACCCGGAGCAGAATACCAGAGAACAATTGCTGGAAAAGGCGGGCGAACTGGCAGCAGGCAAAGAGTGAGCATACTTTTATAAGATCTCTCATAAGATAGCGTAGGAACCGTCAAACCGGTTAAGTACATATCTTAGGAGGGGTTGTAAGTGAATGACAGAGCGGTGGCACTGCTGGAGCAGTATGAGATAGAGGTATTGCGTACCCGAAAAGGGCGGGGGGCGATTCTGTGCGATACACAGCAGGGCTGCCTGATCTTCAAGGAATATACAGGACGCGAGGAACAGCTGCGTCTGCAGGAACAGGTGCTTAAGCATCTGGAGGCTTGTGGGAATATCTCTGCGGAGAGACTGCTCGCCACCAGAGAGGGTGCACTGTCGGTCACGGACAGAGATGGTGTCAGATATATTCTGAAGACCTGGTGGGAAGGCAGAGAATGTAACATCCGTGACAGGGAAGAATGCATGGAAGCCATGCACCTGCTGGCCGGACTTCACAAGGATCTGGAATTTATTCCCACGTTTCCCGAGATGGAAGGGATACCCACACCGGTCATCCGTAGATTCCTTCCGAGTCGAGAGTATGAGAAGCATAACAAAGAATTGAAGAGGGCCCGGAGATTCTTAAAACAGCGGAGCCAGAAGACCTGGTTCGAGATCCGGCTGGCTGCCGTGATGGATCCTTTTTTGGAAGAGGCCGGGCAGATCTGTGAGGAATGGAAAAAGATAGAAAATTCACATGACGTAGAAGCGGGAGAAACCTTCTGCTTTTGTCACGGTGATTATCAATATCACAATATTTTGCGTCAGGACAGAGGATTTTTCCTGGTGAATTTTGAAAAATGTCAGGCAGACGGTCCCATAAGGGATCTTTATCTGTTGCTGCGTAAACTGTTGGAGAAAAGTGATTGGGACTGTAACCGGGGGGAAGCCCTGCTGGCAGCTTATGAATCCGTCAGACCGCTGAATCCCTTCGAGAGACAGGATCTGTTCTACAGATTGTCTTATCCCGAAAAATTATGGAAGATCGTGAATTTCTATTACAATTCGGGAAAAGCATGGATTCCGGAAAAAAATCAGGAAAAACTGGACCGGCTGCTGGAACAGGAGACCGCCCGAAAAAAATTCCTACGGATTCTGAGACCATAAGATCATAAGATCATAAGATCGGATAGACACTAAGGTACCGGAGAGGAGACAAAAGCATGAACAAAAGATATCTGATGAAAGCAGTGGCATGCATTTGGCTTATGACAATGTTGTCAATAACTGGCTGCGGGCAGGAAGCTGCCACGGAAGGAAATACAGAGACGCAGACACAGACGGAAGCGGAGCGTGTAGATACCGGATTCGTGGTGACGAATCCGGACAGCTATGATTCTGCGGATACTGCTATACTGATGGATATTAACGAAGTTGACAAAACTGTCACTTTGTTGAATCTGGATATCTGCAGGCGATATACGCTATCCATGGACGGAACCACCCGTTTCGGGGATAAATACGGCAAGGCGATCTCGCTGGATCAGCTGCAGGAGGGTGATATTGTGGATGTGACTTTTCTGAAGACACAGAAACACCTGACATCCATGCAGCTGGCACAGACGGCATGGCAGTATGATAGTGTGGAGCGCTATGAGTTGAATGCGGTGAGGCACGAGGTAAGCATCGGCGGAGAAACCTATAAGCTGTCCAAAGACACACAGTATTTTTCCCAGGGGCACAGTATAGAAGAGATCGATCTGAATCCATCCGATATTCTTACCTTCCATGGAATTGACAGTACGGTGCTCAGCGTGGTCGTGGAAAAGGGTCATGGATATCTCCGGCTGGTCAATGATGAGAATTTCGTGGGTGGATGGCTGGAGATCGGACAGACACAGATCGTGAGGATCACGGAGGACATGCTGGTGACGGTGCCGGAAGGCAGTTATCAGGTGGATATCAGCTGCAGAGGCGGAGGCGGTACGAAGTATGTAGTGATCAACCGTAACGAAGAGACAACCCTGGATATCGGAGATCTGGAGGTTGCGGAGGCGAAGTACGGTATGGTGCTGTTTTCCATGAGCCCGGCCGATGCGGAGCTGTATATTGACGGAAGTCAGGTGGATCCTTCCCAGCCGGTCTCACTGGAGTACGGAATCCACCAGATCATAGCAAAAGCGGACGGCTATAAATCTCTGACACAGTATCTCCGGGTAGGACAGGAATCTGCCGGAGTGGATGTGCAATTAGATAAAGTGGATTCCGACAGTGAGGAAAGCACAGGAAGTACACAAAGCTCGTCGTCTGCAGGCAGCTCTTCCACCGGTACTGCTTCCGGCAGTACTTCTGCGACGGCAGACACCACAACCACCTACTATCGGGTACACATTGATGCACCGGAAAACGTGGAAGTATATCTGGACGGTAACTATGTGGGAATCTCACCCTGTAGCTTCAAAAAGACATCGGGAAGTCACGTGATCACACTGCGGAAGTCCGGATATGAGACCAGGAGTTATACGGTTCAGGTGGACGATGAACAGAAGGATGTATCGTATTCTTTTGTGGATCTGACAGTTAGTTCCCAAACTTCAAAATAATCTTTGAAAAGGCACAGGAAATGCCGTAAATATGCGGAAATGCCTTGACAAAAGGGATAAAAACAGATATATATATTTATAGACGTTTCAAAAGAACTATTTTCGAGCGTAAATTTAATCACGAAACTCATTATAGGAGGAGTTCAATATGAACAAAACAGAATTAGTTGCAGCTATGGCTGATCAGGCTGGTCTTTCCAAGAAGGACGCAGAGAAGGCATTAAAGGCTTTCACAGATGTTGTTGCTGAAGAGTTAAAGAAGGATGGTAAGGTTCAGTTAGTTGGCTTCGGTACTTTCGAAGTATCCAGCAGAGCAGCAAGAGAAGGTAGAAATCCTCAGAGCGGCAAGCCCATGAAGATCGCTGCTTCCAAGGCTCCTAAGTTCAAGGCTGGTAAAGCATTAAAGGATATGCTGAACGCATAATAGAAGCTGATTTTTCAGAGACTCGAAAGGACAACCTTTCGGGTCTCTTTCGTTATGAGAAATAGTTTTCAGAAGGAGAGGAAACCCATGAGACTGGATAAATATTTAAAGGTGTCCCGCCTGATCAAACGCCGTACTGTGGCCAACGAAGCCTGCGACAGCGGCAGAGTATTGATCAACGACAAACCGGCAAAGGCATCTGCCAATGTAAAAGAGGGAGACATCATCACGATCTCTTTCGGTAACAAGGAAGTAAAGGTAGAAGTGCTGGATGTTCAGGAGACAGTGAAAAAAGAAGAAGCAAAAGAACTCTTTCGTTATGTATAAATATGTATAAATTTCCAATGACTCCCATAAGATGAATTGTAGCTTTGAATAGTTATGATAAATTGCAATGTGACACAGATGGGAGGAAGTATGGAAGATTTAAACACAACAGGGCGTATGCATAAAATAATTATGACCAACAGACGAACCTGCACGGTGAACGGTGTCAATGATGTGCTTTCTTTTGATCTGCGGGAGATTCTGCTGGAGACGGAACAGGGGATGCTGATGATCCGCGGAAATGAACTGCATGTGAATCGGCTGACCCTGGATAAAGGGGAAGTGGACATTGACGGCCGGATCGACAGCTTCGTATATTCGGATACCGCAGCATCCGGGGAGAAGCAGGAGTCATTTTTCGCCAGGCTGTTCCGTTAATGAATGAAAATGTTTTTCTGCTGCATGCGTTTCTCCTGGGAATAGAGATTACTTTTCTGTATGATATACTGCGGATTCTGCGGAGGGTTTTTACACATGGCAACGGTATGGTGTCACTGGAGGATATTGCCTTCTGGATCTATTGTGCGGGAAAAGTGTTTTTACTGATGTTCCGGGAGAGCAATGGGAACCTGAGATGGTTCGCCGTGCTGGGGGCAGTATTGGGAATGTATCTGTATCACAGGACGCTAAGTCCCCTCCTGGTAAAATATGTCTCCGGATTTCTCAACATGCTCTTAAACCCGATTCATAAGGCGTTGCGGATATCCGTAAGATGGGTAAAAAAGAAGTTGACGAGACTTCGGAAAATGCTTAAAATATTCATAGAAAGGAGATGCGCGTATGGCAAGGGGAAAAAGAAGAGTAGCCTACCGCAGGAGACATCAGAACCGGTTCAGCCTGTTCCTGGTGAGCCTGGTCGTATTGATGATCATGGTAGTCGTTGCGGTGCGAAGCGTGGAATTACAACGGAAGATCGCAGGATATGATACCCAGATCGCAAGCCTGAGTGCACAGATCGATGCGGAGACCGCCAGAGCGGAAGAGATCGAGGAGTATCGCAAGTATACGCAGACCAAGGCTTATGTGGAGGAAGTGGCGAAGGATAAGCTGGGACTGGTGTATGAAGGTGAGATCCTTTTTAAAGAGGACAATTAAGCAGGGAGACTGATTCTCAACAGTGGACCTGCTTTTTTTGTCGCAAAAAATGAAGGTAACATTCCCCCGAATTTGACAAAAAGAAAGAAACAGTGGCTCTATAATCGTGAAGACAGAAAGGGGAATAGTCATGGTGATAGGGAAACGGGAACAGAAAAATCCGGAACAGAAGTTATGTGCACAGGTATCCATGCTGTGCCGGCAGAAGCTGTTGGGGTATGCGGAGAGTTTTGAGGAATTGGGGAGAAGTTTTCACGACGAAGTGAGGATTGTGGGAGATGACAGACAGAGTATTCTGGAGAAATGCCTGCTGCAGCAGAGCAGGCAGGTCATGGGGGATCATCTGCAGACGGTCGCACGGATCATGGAACAAGTGGCCGGAGAAGAGATGTGCTACCGGCCGGTAGAGGAAAAGCGAAGAAAAAACCTCGTCCAGGCATTGCATAGTGAGGGGATTGCGGCAGCAGAGTTATGTTATATTCGAAATAAAGGTGCTGCTGCAAACGGTATCAGCATGATACTTTCCACGGAGAGATCCGGCTGTAAGGCCTCGCAGGCAGCAGATATGCTTACCGTACTTTTGGGGAAGCATCTGCAGCCGTCGCCGGGAAGTCCCTATCTCATAGAGAGGGAACCACACTGTTTTCAGTTTACAGAAGAACCGAAATATGTGGCCCTTACCGGAGTGAGCCGGGCAGTAAAAGAGGGAGAGAAAATATCCGGGGATCAGTATGCCATGCTGGAATCGGAAAAAGGAAGACTGTTATTGCTGTTATCCGACGGAACCGGTGCGGGAGAAGATGCCAGCCGGGGCAGCGGCAGAGTATTGGATCTCATGGAAAAAATGCTGGAGGCGGGATTTGATACCGAAGAATCCGTAAATATGCTGAACTCTGCATTGTATGCGCAGAATGAGGAGGAAGATCATCCGACGGTGGATATCTGCAGCCTGGATCTGTACAGCGGAGAGTGCGAGATCTGCAAAGTCGGAGGTGCGGCCACTTTTCTGAAAGAAAGCGGCGGGACAGAGTGTATCGGTGGAGAAAGTCTGCCGCTGGGGATTTTCCAGAAAGCGCAGACGGAAGTCCGGGTGCGGCAGCTGGCAGCGGGTGACCTGCTCATCATGATGACGGACGGTGTGCTGGATGCACTGGAGGATGAATGTGAAGAGCGGATGCGGGATATGATAGAGGCATTGGAAGAACAGAATCCGCAGGAGATCGCAGAGAAGATACTTTCTTATGCCATATGCAGCTGTGGGGGCAGGATCCGGGATGATATGACGGTGTTTGTGCTGTGCTTGTGGGAGAATGCGTGATTGCTGCCTTGATTTTTTCGCATAATTAGGATAGAGTAAAATCATGAATACATGGATGGATACACGAGAAAAAGTATTTGCATATATAAAAGAGCATCAAATGCTGCAACCCGGTGACCGTGTGGTGGCCGGGGTTTCCGGAGGGGCAGACTCGGTTTGCCTCTTATTTTTGTTACTGGAATGGAGGAGAGAATTCCCGCTGGACATTGCGGTGGTCCATGTCAATCATGGGATCCGGCCGGAAGCCGGTGAGGATGCACGGTATGTGGAAAAATTGTGTGGAGAACATAGAATCCCGTTTTTCCTGACGGAAGCCGATGTACGGCAGCGGTCAATTCTGGAAAAATGTTCCGAAGAGGAAGCCGGCCGCAGAACAAGATATGAAGCTTTTGACAAAGCTGCGGAGGAATGGGGAGCCACGAAGATCGCGGTAGCGCATAACAGCAATGACCGCAGCGAGACGCAGCTGTTTCATCTGTTCCGGGGCAGTGGGATCCGGGGACTGGCAAGCATCCTCCCGGTGAGAGGTCGGATCATACGGCCGATCCTGTGCCTGGAGAGATGGGAGATCGAGGACTTTTTAACACAACAGGGAATTTTCTACTGTAAGGATGCTACCAACGATGAGGACGATTACACCAGGAATCGGATACGGCATCATATTTTACCCTATGCGGAGCAAAACATTGCGCGGGGCTGTGTGGCGCACATGAACCAGACAGCGGAGCTGCTGGCGGAGACGGAGGAATATCTGGAGCTGCAGACGGCGGAGGCAGTGAACAGATGCATACGGAGCATAAAGGCTCCGGGCAGTGCGCTGCAGCCGGATGTGAGCAGTCAGGCACAAGAGGTGCATATAGCGGTGGAACCTTTTCTGACGCTGCATCCAGTGATCCGTAAAAGACTTTTGTATGAAGAGGTAAAAAGACTTTCTCCCGGGCAGAAAGATATCACCTATCAGCATATTACGGAGCTTCTGACATTGTTTACGCAGGAAGGAAACCGGACGATCTGCCTTCCCTTCGGAATCCGCGGCAGACGGCAATATGAACAGGTCATCCTGACAATACAGACGATGCAGACAACGAAAGCTGCGGACAGCGACGAGCAGACTGCTGTTGCGACACCGCTCTGGCAGCAGCGGGATCCGGATATGGCTCCGGGACAGAAGAAAACAGTGGAGTGCGCGCTGGGAACTCTGGAATATTCCGTATGGGAAGCGTCCCATGGACTTGAAAAAAACCAAGAAGTTCCCACAAATCAGTATACGAAATGGTTTGATTATGATAAAATAAAAAAATGTCCGATGATACGAACACGGCAGACAGGGGACTATCTGACCATTGCAGACGGCAGAGGCGGAATGATCCGTAAATCATTAAAAAGCTATTTTGTCGATCAGAAAATTCCTCGCAAGGAGCGCGACAGACTGCCGATCCTGGCAGAAGATGATCACGTGCTGTGGGTCATGGGATACCGCATCAGCGAATATTATAAAGTAACGGAGAATACAAAACGTATTTTAAAGGTACAATTAATAAGAAAGGAGTTCGCCTAAGAGCGAAGAGACAAAAGAAAATGGCAGAACATATCAGAGTACTGTTGACAGAAGAGGAAGTAGATAAGAGAATTCAGGAGATCGGAGAACAGATCAGTAAGGACTATGCAGGTAAGCAGGTACACCTTGTATGTGTACTGAAGGGCGGCAGCTTCTTCATGTGTGAGCTGGCAAAGCGTATCACCGTTCCCGTATCCCTGGATTTCATGTCTGTATCCAGCTATGGCAGCGACACCAAGTCCAGCGGTGTGGTGAAGATCGTAAAAGACCTGGATGAATCCCTGAAGGATAAGGATGTTATCGTAGTAGAGGATATCGTAGACAGTGGAAGAACCTTAAGTTATCTGTTAGAGATGCTTCGTGACAGAGGACCGGCTTCTTTACGTCTGTGCACTCTGTTGGACAAGCCGGAGAGAAGAGTCATTGATGTTCATGTAGATTATACCGGATTTAATATTCCCGATGAATTTGTAGTGGGCTACGGTCTGGATTATGATCAGAGATATCGTAATCTGCCTTACATCGGTGTGGTAGAATTCGATTAAGCAATACGAAGATGTAGGAGGCCCGTGAAGTTGAAACAAAACGGCAGAACAATTAATTCTTATTTTATTTTTATCATACTTCTGGTCATGGTGATCGTAGGACTCAATCTGTTGAGCAACCGGGAAGAGGACTATACCAGAGCAGAATTCATCGCAGATCTGGATGCCGGAAATGTATCTGAGATCGTAATACAGCCGAATGGAGAAGCCCCTACCGGCTATCTGGAGATCCAGATGAAGAACGGACTGAATCATAAGCTGTATGCTACGGATATCACCGAGCTGGAGACACTGGTTCGCGAGTACGGATTTGACCCCGTAGTGAATGACATTGAGAGAGAGAACTGGTTCCTTACTTATATGCTGCCGATGCTGGCAGTACTGGCTGTAGGTGTATTCCTTTTTATGATGATGAATGCCCAGCAGGCCGGTGGCGGTAACGGTAAAATGATGAACTTTGGTAAGAGCCGGGCCAAAATGTCCATGGGTGACAAGAGCGTCACCTTTGCACAGGTAGCCGGTCTGAAGGAGGAAAAAGAGGAACTGGAGGAAATCGTCGATTTTCTGAAAGAACCCGGGAAATACACCGGCGTCGGTGCGAGGATTCCCAAGGGTGTTCTGTTGGAGGGACCTCCCGGAACCGGTAAGACTCTGCTGGCGAAAGCCGTGGCAGGCGAAGCCGGAGTACCTTTTTTCAGCATTTCCGGATCTGATTTCGTGGAAATGTTCGTCGGTGTCGGCGCATCCCGTGTGCGCGATCTGTTTGAAGAGGCGAAGCACAATGCGCCCTGTATCGTGTTCATTGATGAGATCGATGCCGTGGCAAGACGCCGTGGTACCGGTATGGGCGGCGGACACGATGAGAGAGAGCAGACCCTGAACCAGTTACTGGTAGAGATGGACGGTTTCGGTGTCAACGAAGGCATTATCGTCATGGCAGCTACGAACCGTGTGGATATTCTCGATCCCGCGATCCTGCGTCCCGGACGATTTGACCGTAAGGTAGCGGTAGGGACTCCGGATGTGGGTGGCAGAGAAGAAATACTGAAGGTACATGCGAAGAATAAACCCCTGGGAGATGATGTAAATCTACAGCAGCTCGCACAGACTACCGCAGGATTCACCGGAGCGGATCTGGAGAATCTGTTGAACGAGGCAGCGATCATCGCAGCGAAGGAGAATCGCTCCTTTATCGCGAATAAAGATGTTAAGAGGGCGTTTGTCAAAGTAGGAATCGGTGCAGAGAAGAAGAGCCGCATTATTTCCGACAAGGAGAAGAAGATTACGGCATATCACGAGGCAGGTCATGCGATCCTGTTCCATGTGCTGCCGGATGTGGGACCTGTCTACACCGTATCCATTATTCCTACCGGTGTGGGAGCCGCCGGTTACACCATGCCTCTGCCGGAAAAGGATGAGATGTTCGCCACCAAGAGCCGTATGCTCCAGGATATCATGGTATCTTTGGGCGGACGTATCGCAGAGGAGATCATCTTCGGAGATATTACCACCGGAGCATCCAGTGATATTAAGAAAGCCACCAAGACAGCCCGCCGTATGGTAACCCGTTACGGAATGTCTGATAATATCGGTGTCATCTGCTATGACGATGACGATGATGAAGTCTTCATCGGTAAGGATCTGGCACATGCCAAGGCTCACAGTGAGGAGATTTCCGGTGAGATCGATAAGGAAGTCAAGCACATCATAGATGACTGCTACCGTAAGGCGAAGGAAATCATCTTAGAGCACATGGATGTGTTAAACAGGTGTGCCGAGCTTCTTCTTGTAAAGGAAAAGATCGGAAGAGAAGAATTCGAAGCGTTGTTTGACAGTGGAGAAATTTGTAAACAGGATAATCATGTGATGGAAAACTGAATTTGCAGTTAAACTGCTACAGAATATAAACTGCCATAACAGAGGTACGGTAGAAAATCATCTCTGTTATGGCAGTTATTTTATGCCTTTTGTCCTGTGGTAGATCTCAGAATCAGTGACGGCTCAATAACAATATGTTCGATCTGCTGACGAGTGTTGGATTGTGAAGTATTAATCTGATGCTGTATAATACGTATACAGTTTTCGGCCAGTGCTTTAGCATCCTGTGAAACTGTGGAAAACGGGAGATAGGATTCCCTGGAAACAGGTGCGTTATCAAAACCGATAATTTCATATTCATCAGGGATGCTTTTGCCATGTTTTAATAATATGTTGATAAAGATGCTGGCATAAGTATCCGAAGACCAAAAGATTCCCTTTTTTTGCCCTTTATAGTCGTTTTCTATATTGTCATAGATTGTTTCTATTTTCTGATATAATTTATCATAAGACTGAGGAAAGTCTTCCTGATATATTTTATAATTGGAATGATGGGATTCACATAAATCGATAAAGCCACGAATACGCTGATAACCAGGTGACATTTCATGATCTTTCGTATTTACATGAATCAGGACATCGCAGTTGTCTCTGATAAATTGTTCTGCTGCTAACCTTCCTCCGTAGAAGTTATTGGTATTAACGCTGCTGATATATTGGTCTTCACGTTCAATGGAAACGACAGGAATTCCGATTTTCTTTAGTTCCTCAGAAGGGAGATTGTGACTTAATTCTATTAATCCTTCAATTTTATAAGATAATAATTCACGGATATATTTTCTTTCCTTATCTGGATCTTCTTTTCCAAGAAAAATAATAAACTTATATCCATATGTGGTATAGGTGTCAATCAGGTGTTGAACAATGCTGCTGTAAAACTGATGCTCAAAATGAGGAATAATGATACCGATAAATTCTGATTTACCGTTTGCCAGAATTTTGGCCACCTTATTATTTTTATAATTTAGTGCTTCCAGGGCATCTGAAATAATCTTTCGGTTTTGCGGGGTGACGCTTTGCGGATTATTGAAATAACGTGAAATGGTTGTTTTTGAAAAATGTGTGTAGGCTGCAATATCGTCAAAAGTGACTTTGGATCCCATAACTACCTGCCTTTCTTCTGTATCTACACTATGGATAATATCATACTGTTTACGGAAAACCAATTACTTATTTCATACATAATAAGTAAATTGTTATATCTTATTTTACCATTCATTCTTAAAATGTAAAGCATAAAATAACCGGTTACTTTAAAGATATAAATAAAATATATTCCAATATATTCAAATATAATCAAAATATATACAAAATATACAAACAAAGAACAATAATATTGTAAAAAATGTAAAATTTGTAAAAGCATATTTACATATTCCTGTTGATGATGTATTATCTAGTCAAGAAAGTAACCGGTTACTTTTTGGAAATAACAACTATAAGTAAATGCCATGATAACATGGAAGAAAGGGAAATTATGCGAAAGAGACTACTGAAATTAACTTCAATGGTATTAGCTGGAAGCATGCTGGTCAGCATGGTAACAGGATGTGGTTCGTCCAACACAACAACAGAAACACAAGAAACACAAGAAACACAAAAAACACAAGAAACAGAAAAAACATCAACAGATGGAGAATTACCAGTTTATGGGGACAATCTGGTATGGGATGGTAATGTTCCTGTAAATAATGGAGAGGATGTTTCTCTTGTGGTTTATGCACCCAGTGGAACAATTGGTGATTACTATGTTGAGTGGGCAAATAACTATATGCAATTACGACCTAATGTAAAGATTGATGTACAGCTTCAGACAGAAGATGTTGCCCAAAAAGTTATTCTGGAAACCCAGAATGGGACAGCACCGGATATGTTCTCAACACATAATGGCTGGAATACTGCAATTGTTAATACTTGTGGTATGCCGTGGACACAGGACAAGTTTAACGTAGATGGACTGTTAAAAGATTATGTTGGATTGGAGCAGTTTAAATATAACGACAATATTTATTATATTCCTTATGGCATTATGACCAGTGGTATCTTTTATGACAAGGATCAGTGGGCAGAAGCAGGTCTGACAGAAGAAGATATTCCTAAAACGTGGGATCAGTTGATCGCAGTAGCCCAGAAGCTTACAAAAGTAGATGATAATGGAAAGATGAAAGTGGCAGGTTTCGGTTTTAACGGAAATATATCTTTCCTGCTTGAAACCTTAAACTACGAAAAAGGACTTCCGATGTTTGACAAGGAAGGAACTCCCATCATCGATGATCCGATTGTTGCTGAGAATATTCAGTTTATTCAAAAGCTATATGATGAATACAAAGTAAACGACAGAAATTTTGATACGGCTGCCAATACATTTGCAACCGGCGAGTCAGCCATGATTTACAACTGGGGATGGTTAACTTACTCACTCAAATCTACTGCCCCTGATAAGAACATTGGATATTTCCAGACACCTTCCTTTGTTGAAGGAGAGGTTTGTCCTGCATATGGCCGTAACGGAGGGGACTCTTCTCTCGCTGTTAGTGCTACTTTGAAGGATGAGGCAAAGATTGAGGCGGCATTTGATTTCCTGACATATTTACTGGCAAATGATGATGCGGTATATGAATTTGATGAACTGTTAAGTATGTATCCACGTAAAATTTCGTTGAGAGAAAATCAGGAAAAAATTGATGGAAATGTTGTATTCAAAGAATTAAAGAATTATGTGGATCGTACGGTCTGGCCAGGTCCTGTACCCGGATCTTATGCGGATAACAATTATATTACCTATGTTGTGGATCCGATTTTTAAGGAAAATGCAGATATTGCATCGACTTTGACATCAGCACAGAAGGTGTGCTCAGAGGCACTGGCAGAAGAAGGCAATTGGTTCTTCTCAGAGAGAGATTATCAATATGCAAGTGAATTCATCAAATAGCTAAGTCGTGAGAATAACAGAAATTATGGGAGAAAAACATATGATTAGCAGACAACGGAAAAAAAGTATACGAAGTGGTCAGAAGATGATGGTTTATATTGTTGTGACGGCACTTATATTATTTTATGGCATATTTGTATTCTTCCCGATGATTTATGCCTTGGTAGGAAGCTTCTTTAACTGGAATATTGCTAGGGGCACATTCACATTTAATGGGCTTGATAACTATATTAGTATTTTCAGTGCACCAAAATTCAGGGCAGGAATTATTAATTCTGTTATTTTTTCGGTGATTGCAACCATCCTCAGGTGTTTCCTGGGGATGGTCATAGCAGTCATGATTTACTTTTCTTCCCAAAAGCTGAAGGAATTTTATAGGACGGCTTTTTTCCTTCCTATTGTAATTTCAATGGTTGCAGCTTCTTATGTATGGAAATGGTTTTTTGATGCCCAAAATGGTATCTTCAACTGGCTGTTAAGCGTGATAGGTGTCAGTGGCCCTAATTGGCTGAATGATAGCAGCTTTGCTCTGCCGGCCATTATTATAATGACCGTCTGGAAGGACGTTGGATTTGCTGTTGTCTTATACCTTGCAGGAATTTCACAGGTTTCTCCGGCTATTTATGAGGCTGCCAAGGTAGATGGAGCAACGAAACCTCAGATCTTTCGGCACATTATGCTTCCTTTGCTGGGGGCAGTTACCACATTTTTACTAATTACTTCGATTATTGGTTATATCCAGTCGTTTGATCAGTTTTTTGTCATGACAGAAGGCGGACCTGGAACAGCAAGTTATGTAATGGGGCTTTATCTGTACGAGACAGCATTTAAGAGCTATGACTTTGGTAAAGCATCTGCAGTTTCATTTGTAATGTTTTTTGTTATTTTGATTTTGACACTGCTTAATTCAAAAAAGAAGAATGCATAGGGGGTCGGTGTTATGAGCAAAGCAAAAATATTTAATTTTCTGGTAAATGCGTTTTTGATGATTATGGCTCTGTCCATGATACTGGTATTTGTTGTTTTAATTATCGGCTCATTTAAACCCAATTCGGATTTGTTGAAAATCCCGGATGGATTTTTGAATCTGGACTTTACGCTAGATAACTATAAGGCGGTTTTTTCGAAACTGGATTTCCTCAGAGTTACCTTTAATTCTATATTTCTCGCAGTTATAAGGGTGGTTGTTGTGTTATATACAAGCGCAATAGCTGCATATGTACTGGAAAAAATGGAGTTTAAAGGGAAACATCTTTTGTTTGCCGCAATTTTAAGTACCATGATGATTCCGTGGACGGTAACCCTTGTTCCCAAGTATCAGCTGATGTCATGGTTTAAATGGCTGAACAGTTATAATGCATTGATTATTCCGTTTTTATTTGATACGTTTGGCATTTTCATGTTAAAGCAGTTCCTAAATGGAATACCGGATTATTTTGTTGAAGCAGGGAGAATTGACGGAGCTTCTGAATTTTATATATTTCATAGATTGGTATTACCCCAGATGAAGGGGGGATTGGCTTCTCTGGGTATTTTGAAAGCGTTGGATTGCTGGAATGACTTCATGTGGCCATATCTGGTGTTGAACAGACCGGAAAAATTTACACTGCCTATTGCTTTGAAGTCTTTGTCTAACAGTTATTGGAATGATTTTTCGTGGATGCTTACAGGAATTACAATTTCGATGATTCCAGTAGTGATTTTATATCTGTTCTTTAAGGATAAATTAATTGAAGGAATGGCTTTTGCAGGCACAGCAAACTAAATTTAAGATTCAGAGGTGAAGTATGAAATTAACATACCAGGATTTATTAGAAAAAATGACAAATATGGAAATGCTTGCCATTCCTCCAGAAAAAGGAGAGATGGGAGGAAATTTCTCAAGCTATGACCGGAATTCATCCTATGATCCTTCAACAGATACTTACAGTCAATGGGGAGCAAACAGAGATTGTGATGGGTATATCCGTATGGAAAAAGATCGTCTTGTGGCATTTGAAATGGAAGGTCCCGGAGTGATCTGGCGGATCTGGAGTGCAAATCCACAGGAGGGGCATATCAGAATCTATACAGAGAATGAGCAAACAGAGAAAATGGATATGCCATTTCGAAAACTGTTTGAGAGATATGCCTATGATGAAAGCAGAGTGGAATGGCCAGCTAATTTTCCTGAATTGATGCCGATCTTATCAAGGGGTAGAAACCGGTTTATTCCAATTCCTTTTAATCATTACTGTAAAGTTACTTTGGATCCTGGATGGGGTGAATTTTATCACATCACTTATACTAAATTTCCATCATGTGTGGAGCTTCCTGAATATTCGCTGGATATGGAAATTGAAGCGCAAACAGCCCTTGCTGTACTGGATCGAAAGTTTTATTTAAGAGGTAAGGAAGCATATGAAGCAAATCAGCTTGAAAATACTTTGATTGAAAATCTGACGCTGAACTGCGAGGCTGGAGAACAAAAGATTCTTTATCAGTCAGATAAGTCTTTGGCAATTAGTGGAATTTGGCTTCTTGCAGACGAAAAGCAATGTGCCTGGGAAGATCTGGAGAAGCTTCGAATGGAGATATACTGGGATGGTGAAAAGGAAAAGAGTGTGTCATGCAGTTTAGCTTCCTTTTTTGGAGTTATAAAGGAATCCTGTGAATACCGTTCCTGGCCAGTCTCCAAGACTGAAAGAGAATGTGCAGCGTTTTGGTATATGCCATGTAAATCAGTTATTATTAAAATTATAAATAACCATAATATAAAGCTCAGATTGGATTTTAGAATCCGTTATGAATATATTCCACTGGATGAGGCAGAACAGCTTATGAGGTTTCATGCAAAAGAGCATGGAACAGAATTCGCTTATCTTGATAGGGAACGTTTCGAAAAATCAGGTGACAGATGGCCGGATTGGCCGGTTTTATTATGCAAAGGGAAGGGTCGTTTTTGTGGTTTGCATCTTGTAGTGGATAATCATTTTGTAAAACCTGAAAATGAAGCAGAAGAATGGTGGTATGGCATTGCGGATAAAAAAACTATTGATTGGTGGTGGGGAGAAGGTGACGAAAAATTTTTTGTTGATGGTGAAAAATTTCCTTCTTCTTTTGGAACCGGAAGTGAAGATTATATAGGATATGCCTGGGCGGCTGAACCTCCACATGTATATTTTGATAGTGCATATGCTGTGCAGAATGCAGTTCCACTGGATGGAAACGGAAACACTTCTCTGTTGCGTTTTCATATATGCGATGCAATTCCTTTTCAAAATCAGTTTGAAGGTTTTCTGGAAAAATATAATGATAACGGATGGTCAGTGAATGCAACATGTGAATATACAGTTACACCTTTTTGGTACGTTTTACATGATGGAAATCAGGTAGATCCATATCAATAACCGGAGGAATATGATGAGTCAGTTGTTAGAAAAAGCTAGAGAATTTGAACAGAAAGAACTAAATAAAATCAACATGGAGGAACGTCCGCTCTTTCATTTTTCCAATCCGGTCGGCTGGATGAATGACCCGAATGGATTTTCGGATTATCATAAGGAACATCATTTATTCTTTCAGTATTATCCATATGAAACCCGTTGGAATTCTATGCACTGGGGACATGCAAAGAGTAAAGATTTTATTAAGTGGGAATATTTGCCTGTGGCGCTTGCTCCGGATCAGGAATACGACAGCTATGGTGTATTTTCCGGAAGTGCAATAGAAGATAAAGGGAAGCAGGTATTGGTATATACAGGAGTGAATGAAATCTTGAAGGATGGGAAGGCATATGCCCGTCAGAATCAATGTGTGGCAATAGGTGATGGTATCAATTATCAAAAAATTGCCTGTAATCCTGTAGTACGTTCTGATATGTTGCCGGAAGGAAGCAGCAGGGAAGATTTTCGTGATCCCAAGATATGGAAAGAAGAAGATAAATACTATATGGTGGTTGGCAGCAGGGGGAATGATGGAAGCGGACAGGTCGCATTGTTCTCTGCAGATCAGCTTGATTCGTGGAAATTTGTCGGAATTATAGATAAAAGTGCAAATGAATTAGGAAAAATGTGGGAATGTCCGGATTTTTATCAATTGGAAGAGAAATATGTATTAATGGTTTCGCCACAGGAAATGGAAGCGAAGGAACGGGAATTTCATAGTGGAAACAATTCTGTGTTTCTGGTTGGAACCTATTGCAAATGTAATTATAAATTTAATCGTGAAAAAATACAAAATATAGATTACGGATTAGATTTTTATGCTCCCCAGACGATGCAGACAGAAGATGGCAGAAGAATATTGATTGGCTGGATGCAGTCATGGGATAATCCGATATATCAGGACATTCATAGCTGGTCTGGTATGATGACAATACCGCGTGAACTCACGATAAAGGAAGGACATATCTGTCAGTGGCCGGTAAGGGAGTTGGAAAAATACCGGACAGGTAAAGTATCATATGAGAATGTTGTGGTTGGCAAGGAATTTAGTCTGGCTGATATTAATGGAAGAAGTATTGATATGGAAATTCAGCTGACAGGAGATACATATCAAAAATACAGAATTAAACTGGCGGCTGGTGACAGCCGGTATTCTGAAATTATCTATAACAGAAAAGAAAAAGTACTTACATTTGACCGTACATATTCCGGATTGAAAAGGGATGTTACCAGTATGCGCAGTATGTATGTAGAAGAAGAGAATGGAATGTTAAGTCTCAGGGTATTAGTGGACAGGTATTCTGTGGAAATCTTTGTAAATAACGGAGAGCAGGTGATGACTTCGCTAATCTATACACCTTTAAGTGGAAATTCCATCTCTTTTTCCAGTGATGGTGAGGCTTGTATGAATATTACCAAGTATAATATTGAGGTATGATTATGAAGAAGTATGATGTTGTTGCACTTGGTGAATTGTTGATAGATTTTACACAAAACGGATATAGCGAGCAGGGCAACCCGATTTTTGAGGCAAATCCAGGAGGAGCGCCATGCAATGTTCTTGCCATGCTGCAGAAGCTCGGGCGTAAAACAGCGTTTATCGGTAAGGTTGGACGAGATGGCTTTGGATTCCAACTTGAAAAGGCATTGAAGGAAGTTTCCATTGCAACGGACAATTTATGCTTTGATGATGCGCGTACAACATTGGCTGTGGTGCAAAAGAAAACAGACGGAGACAGGGATTTTTTCTTTTACAGGAATCCGGGGGCAGATATTATGCTCAGACCGGAAGAGATACAGGAGAATCTGATTAAAATGACAAAGATCTTTCATTATGGTTCCCTGTCCCTTACAAACGAACCGGCCAGAACGGCGACGCGGAAAGCAGTTGGTATTGCTGAAGAAGCAGGAGTTATTATTTCGTTTGATCCAAATTTAAGAAAACCACTGTGGAAAACGGATGCTCTTGCCAGAGAAAATATAGAATATGGAATACGGCATTGCCAGGTGTTAAAAATATCAGATGATGAGCTTGTCTGGTTTACCGGAAAAGAAGATTTTGATCAGGCGGCAGAGTATATACAAACCCGATATCATATTCCCCTTCTTTTGATATCAATGGGAAAACAGGGAAGCCGTGCTTATTGTGGTGAACAGCGGGCAGAAATTCCGGCATTTTTAAATCCCCATACTATTGAAACCACAGGTGCCGGAGATACCTTTATGGGATGTATGCTGCATCAGATTCTGGACAGAGGGTTTCAGGATTTAACAAAAACAGATATGGAAGAAATGTTACAGTTTGCAAATGCGGCAGCTTCGCTTATTACAACCAGAAGAGGTGCTCTCAGGGTGATGCCTGCAATGCAGGAAATTAAGGATTATCTTTCTGTCTTCTGTTAATAAGGCTTTATAATTTAGTATAGATTTTTTGGTTTGGTAAAAATGCACAAAAATGGTAGTCTATTTTTGTAATATTTGTGAATCGTGAGTATTTACGCAAAAATAGGCATATGCTATTATACTACTTGTAACCCCCCCAATACATTATATAGTTTTTTGCTATACCCCATAAGAAAGAAATACCTTCTCTAAAAAGGACAGTCCTCCCAAGACTGTCCTTTTTACCGTTCAAAAACAAGTCAGGCTGTTGTCAGATGTAGGGAAAAAGGGTATAATTACATATGCGTGTGCTGCACAGGTAAGAATAGCAGGAGCATAATATAGATAGTAAGACATTAGTCTCAGAAAGGATAGATACTATGGATCTGGAGCGATTACGTCGAACAGAATATAATCAGCAGTATATTGCTGCCATGAGACCCGTATTTAACAGAAGAGCTCTTTTTACGGATACAAGTGCGGAGTATGTGATCCCGGAAGAGCCGGAACCATATTCCGAGGTGACGATCCGTTTCCGTACCGCCAGGAACAACGTGGACAGGATATTCCTCGTAAGCGGTGGACAGAAGCATCTCATGGTACGAGTGGAGAGCAATAATGATTTTGATTACTATGCTTATGTGATGCGTCTGGATGATCAGAAGGTATCCTACTACTTTGAGGTACAGACCGGCAGGATCACAGGTATCTTCGATATGAGAGGATTGGTGCAGGAGGTCAACGAGTATTATGATTTTATCATCATTCCCGGCTTCCATACTCCCGACTGGGCAAAAGGTGCGGTAATGTACCAGATCTATACCGATCGTTTCTGCAATGGCGATCCTTCCAATGATGTGCTGACCAATGAATACTGCTATATCGGGGAGCCGGTACACCGTGTAGAGGACTGGGGACGGTATCCTGCACAGATGGATGTCCGTGAGTTCTACGGAGGAGACCTGCAGGGCGTATTGGACAAGATGGACTACCTGCAGGAGCTGGGCGTTGAGGTAATTTATTTTAACCCTCTGTTCGTATCCCCGTCCAACCATAAATACGATATTCAGGACTATGATTATATTGATCCCCATCTGGGTAAGATCGTCAGTGATGAGGGAGAGCTGCTTCCGGATGGACAGCGGGAGAACCGTTTCGCTTCCCGCTATATCGACCGCGTGACCAATAAGGCGAACTTAGAGGCGAGCAACGAGATGTTTGCCCAGGTAGTGGCAGAGGTGCACCGCAGAGGCATGAGAGTCATATTGGACGGTGTGTTCAACCACTGCGGATCCTTTAATAAATGGATGGACAGAGAACGTATTTACGAGAATGCGGAAGGCTATGACAAGGGTGCTTATGTCAGCGCAGACAGCCCTTACCGGAATTATTTTGATTTTCATAATCAGGCAGCATGGCCTTATAACAATTCTTATGACGGATGGTGGGGACATGATACCCTGCCGAAGCTGAATTACGAAGGTTCTCAGGAACTGATGGATTATGTCCTTCATGTTGCAAAAAAATGGGTATCTCCGCCTTATAATGTGGACGGCTGGAGACTGGATGTGGCGGCAGACTTAGGTCACAGCCAGGAGTTCAATCATCATTTCTGGCAGGAATTCCGGAAAGCGGTAAAAGAGGCCAATCCGGAGGCAATCATTCTGGCAGAGCATTACGGCAATACCAGAGACTGGCTGCAGGGCAACGAATGGGATACTGTCATGAACTACGATGCGTTCATGGAGCCCGTGACCTGGTTCCTCACCGGTATGGAGAAGCACAGCGATGACTACAGAGAGGATCTGCTCGGTAATGCAGAGAGCTTCTGGGGAGCCATGCGGCATCATACCTCCAGTTTTTCCATGCCCAGCTGGCAGGTGGCTATGAATGAACTGTCCAACCATGATCATTCCCGTTTCCTGACGAGAACGAACCATAAGGTGGGACGTACCAATACTTTAGGCCCCCAGGCTGCGGAGCAGGGCATCAATAAGGCAGTGTTCAGGGAGGGCGTTGTGATCCAGATGACCTGGACGGGCGCACCGACGATCTACTACGGAGATGAAGCCGGTGTCTGCGGATTCACGGATCCCGATAACCGGAGAACCTATCCCTGGGGACATGAGGATCAGGTGCTGTTGTCGTTTCACAAGGATATTATCCGCCTGCGCCGTGAAAACGAGGAACTGCGTACCGGTTCCCTGAAAATGCTGGAGAATGATTATAACTTCATCTCCTACGGGCGTTTTAACCGCAAGGGACAGTGTGCGATCCTGATCAACAATAACAATCATCCCATCACCAAGGAGATCCATGTATGGGAGATCGGGGTTCCTAAGACAGGTAAGATGAAAGTGATCCTGCAATCCAGAGATGACGGATATTGCATGGAAGGCGCGGAGTATGAGATCAAGGCAGGGAAGATCCTGATCGAGATGCCCCAGACTTCCGCAACGATCCTGAAGTATGTGCAGGAATAACGTGTAGAAAAAGATATAATTTACCAAAGACAGAGAGGATTTCAGATGTTTACCATCATCATAACCCTGCTGTTGCCGCTGGTATCCTTAGGGATCTGGCGGCAATATGTTTTGAAAAATAATGGAAGCACCGGGAAGACGGTGACCGGAAGTAAGGGAGCATATGTTCTTCGTTATGCAACCTGTCTGATGATCATGCTTTTTGTGCCGTGGGTATTGCTTTCCCTGACCGGCAATGACGACAATACAATTTTGCGAAAACTCGTAGAATCCCGGGAATATGCAGTCAAAGTGCTGAGCCTGGAAATCTGCATCATGCTGGCATATACCATTTGTGAACTGTTCGTAGAAGAGGCGAAAGCCGGTAAACATGAGAAGATTCACAGTGTTATGACTAAAATCGCCGGCAGCAAAGGATGGAACATTGTATACAGATACATAGGACCGGTCGTGGTACTGGCATTCAGTGTGCTGGTAATCTGTCTCAATTTCAGCATGATGTCCGACCGGGTGCTGTGGGGAGATGAAGCTTTTTCTGCAAATACTGCACATAAGAGCGTCGGTGGTATCTTGCAGGTGCTGTATTATTGGGATAATCATCCGCCGCTGTATTATTACTGGCTGAAACTGTTTGGAACCCTGTTCGGATTCAGCGTTCCGGTATTCCATCTGGCTTCATTGGTACCGTTTGCCATTGGTATCGTGCTGGCACTGACAGTGATACGGAAACATTTCGGTATGCTCCCGACCACATTTTTTGTGATGATATCGGGTCTGGGACAGGCGTGCCTGGAATATAATCTGGAAGTTCGTATGTATGCACTTGCCTTTTTGTGTGTAATGGGTTGCTTTTACTGTTCTTACCGTGTAATAGAGGATGGCACCAGGAAGACCTGGACCGGAATGGTATTGTGGGCACTGGGTGCGGCATATTCTCACTATTATGCCCTGGTAGCCGTGGGCATTATGATGTTTTTCACCGGAGTGGCAGTGTGGATTAAATACCGCGGTAAGACCTGGAGAAAAGGTGTATTGGCAATCGTGGCATTTTTGATCGGCTATGCTCCCTGGCTGTATTTTTTCTATGCGGGATTGAAAAATGTCAGCAGAGGCTGGTGGATGACGGAGATCCTCGGGCTGGATAAGAGCCTGGAGATCGTCATGGGCGGCAGACGGATGAATGTAATTGTATTTCCGTTGCTGTTAGTACTGCTGATAGTGACGCTGGTGGCGGATTCGTCCCTGTTTTCCATGGGAGAAGAGGGTATTCGTCTGCAGAAGCCGTCAGTGAAAAGATGGTCTGACAAAACTTACGCCATGGTAGTAGGTGCCTGCACGATCCTGGGAACGCTGGCATTTGCGTATCTGCTGAGTGTTGTAATGGCACCGATGCTGGCGCAGAGATATCTGTATCCGTTAAGTGCAGTGGCGATCATGATGCTGGTCATCGGCAGCAGCCGGGTGCTGGAACTGGTGGCGGAGCTGGAGAACCGGTCCTGGAAAGGCTTGGGGCTGTCAGCCCAATTGCTGTTTGTGCTATTACTGCTTGTAATGTTTGGCATGGGAATACAGAATTACCGGGAATCTTATGGCAGTTATGAACAGCAGAAGGTAGAGACTGACAAGACCCTGGATCTGATCGGCACGCCCGAAGAGGATGTGCAGATGGTCACCAACGGGGTGAAACATCTGGGATGGACAGTGCTGTATTATTATTATCCCGATAATGAGATCGTAAACGGTGATTACAACCAGGCAGAATCCGACAGATTCTGGTACTTTACACCGGATGCCATGAGCGATGACTCTTTCGCGGAACTGCAGCAGAAAGGGTATCAGGTGACCGATCACGGGCAGATGCAGCTGGCGCAGTATCCGTTTTATCTGTACTATATTGAAGCAGTTCAGCCTGCGTCATTCGCAAAGTCGCGTTAACACGCTTTGAGCGCGAGCACCCAATCGTCGCTTCTGTCATCCTATGGCTGAACTTTTACACTAAAATAGCAAAAAACATATTGCAATTTGTGTGAACATATGCTACAATTTCACATTGTTAGGGCACTTTGCCTGTTGCCTGACATGGATGGATTCCCGAGTGGCCAAAGGGGACAGACTGTAAATCTGCTGCAAATTGCTTCGGTGGTTCGAATCCACCTCCATCCATTTGCGTTGATGAGCTCAATGGAACGGTGCTTAGCGCGTAAGTCCATGCAGTCGAGTATAACGCAATGCGTCCGCTGGTGTGGCGGAATAGGCAGACGCAAGGGACTTAAAATCCCTCGGGGGCAACTCCGTGCCGGTTCAAGTCCGGCCACCAGCATACTTAATTAGTGAGAGGAACACGGTAGAAATGCCGTGTTTCTCTTATTTTTTGCGGTTGGGTGTGTAAGCAGAAATGCCATAAAAATGTTTACACTTTTTTACACTCTTTCAGAAGACTAAACATTAAGTGTTTTTTCCAGTTCCTGCCGTTTCTGTTCGTCTGAATACCGGGAAAAGCAATAGTGATTGATAAATGTCTTTACATCCCGGTGTCCTGCCCAGTTCATAGCGTCTTTCAGATTGATGTTGGGATTGTCAGCAATCTTTGTTAAAGTGGTCTTACGTGCCTTGTGGTTTCCCTTCTTTTTGATTCCCAGTTCCTTACAGTAACGCTCATAATGGCTGTCGATAGAATTGGCGGTCAGACGGTGCTTACGGTACATGAAAATATAATCTTCCGGGTCGCATGAATAGCCATTTTGCAGATTTACGTCCCGTACCTTGTTGAATAGTTCCATAGCGGAACTGACAACATATAAAGTGCGGTAGCCTGCATCGGACTTCGGATGCTCCACAACTTCAAGGTGCTTCTTCCATTTCCCATTATCCAACTTTTCGTATTGCTGTTGCTCCATTCGTCGAATGTAGAGATAGGAATCTCTTAAATCTTTCCATTTCAAGGCAACCAGTTCGCCGACACGGAGACCCAAAGAAAAGTTAATCAGTACGGCAAGGGTGGCGATGCGGTTGGGATGTTCTGCAAATTCTTTCTGTGCCAGTTCCTTTAAGAGATGCTCTTCCTCTTCGTTAAATACCTCAAATTCTGCATCTTTTGGTACAGTAGGAGTAAACAAGGATGCCTTGATTTTGAACTCTGCGTAGTGGTTTGTCGGCAGGATCCCAAGCTCTACAAGGTACTCTAAACTCTGCCGGATGATAACAGCCATGTTGTAGTACTGCTTTTTGTTCATTTGGCAGGAAATGATTTTATTACGTGTCCAGTTTTTCAATTCTAAAGCAGTCAGCTCTACTATCGGGCGGTCTATGATCGGATCGTCCACATAGAAGCGGTTCCATTCTCCGTCAATATGTTTCATGTAGTTGGAGTTGTTGGTATCCTGCCATTTGTAAGTGAACCATTCCGGGTAGAATTGCCGTAAAGTGATACGCTTTCGTTTGGTGTCCTCTTCCTGCGCTTCGTAGTAGGCTACAATTTCGTCTGCAAGGTCTTCCCATTTCCGTTTTGCGATTGGCTTCTTTTTCCGTGGGTTGTTTTCGTCCGGGAGAAAAGAATGCCACCGTCTGTCTGATTCGTAATATTTAGTTGTATACTGCTCCGTATGTTTCTTGATAATTTCATCACGATGTTTTTTTGTCATATAATCATTATCTGCCGGAGCACTGACTTGTGAGTTTATATTACCTTCAGAAAGTACTTCCTGCAAGCAGTTTTTGATTGCTTCGGGTGAAAAACGGTATTGTAAAGGAATAAAACACTCTTGCATAACTGATGGCACTATTTCCATGATTGTTCACGCTCCTTTTGTAGTCGTTGCAACTTTTTTGTTTTGTTATAACGGTTGCGAAGAACATTCTTTTTGGCTCCGACTGTGCGCTCTAATTCACGGACGGTATAGTAATCGTTATCAATTAGGTGGCAAAGATAATCGTCGGTCAGTTCGTGGTTATCAATGTAGAAAGTTTTCCGTTTTCGTCCCGGTTGTTTGCAGGCTTTGTCTTCAAGAATACGGATGCGGTTCTGCAACTCAATAAGTTCTGCATCCCTGCGACGATCTTTTTCGATTAGGGCGGCAAGCAGGATGTTGAAGTTGTACTTCGGATCAAGTAATGCGTTAAGTTCTTTATCGGTCTTGTCGGTAAGGTTATGCGTGTCCGGCATGGGGTGTAAATGGATGTTGTTATAGACGTCTTCCATGGTAAATTTCTCCTTTCTGTGAGTTACCGGAAAATGTGGTAATTATTGCAAGTTAATTGTTTACTTGTTTTTTTAAGACGTTTTTGTGGTAAAAACAGGTTGTTTTACTGCCCTTGAAAAATAAAATGAAAAGACCGGGCAGGAAAACGGTAATTTAATATAAGCCGCAAAAAATATTTTTGAACAAAAAAAGGCAAAGCGGAGTCTGCGTAATTACTCCAGTTTTGCCTTTTAAAATTCCTTTGTCATTCAGTTACATATTAAGGGTAGCGCATATTTGCAAAAAAACAAGGAGGGTTACGGAAAAATTTTAGGATAATATTTTCATTTCCAGAGAATCTGAAATGTAAATTGGAAATTGCGATGAAATGGTGGAAAAATCGGTTGTAGGCGTAAAATAGACTAGTTGGAAAAATGTGATGGATATACAGAAAAAATAAGGATACTAATAATTGTGAAATCAGAAAAAATTTGATAGACATAAAACAGACTAGTGAGTAAATAAGTGGTGTTATAACTTTTTCTGTAAGAGAAGCAAATACGGTTGCTTCTAATGACGTTAAATAGACTAGTTTAGAAAAGAGGAAGATGTGTGATGTTATTGACGGAAAATGTACGGTAGATTACAATATTATCAGAGATTTACAGATTCGGTAATAATAAATAGATGTTAGGGGGATTAAATAAAAATGGGATTTTTTGATAAAAAAGAGAATAATGAAATTACCAAGGTTATAGATGAAACGTCCATAGAACAATTACGACAAGAATATAATCGTTATATAGAAAAAGTGGGCGAAATTAGAACGGTGGCTGTTACTGTTGAAGGAAAGCAATTTAGTTCTATGGTTACATATGCTTTTTGTGAAAATGATGTAGCTTATACTTTTTATCCTATGCCGATTGGTAAAGGATTGATAGTTCATGATGAAGAGATATACAGACAAGCATTAGGTATGCCGACAATAGTATTGGCAAAAGCAGAATATACAAGTGAACTCATGCAGGCAAGAGAAGCTGAAGAAAACGTTAATCCTTATACAAAGAAATATGTTGTAGGAAGCATAAAAATTTTGTTTAAGAGACAAGAAGAGCAGATAATTGTTGAGATTAACGGAAGTCAGCAAGATTTTGAACCGATAAATAATCTTATTAGTTCGTTGAAAATTAAAAATTTATATAATATTATTGACGTACCTAAAGATTGTTTTGTTGTGAAAACTATTGATGGAAAAGATGTATTAGAAAATGAAAAATATGTTTTTTGGAGAGATAAAAACAGTTTATATTTCGTTAAAAGTCGGAGCAGTTTATCAGACAAACAGACCATATTTTTAACTGAAATACCCATAGATAAAGTCATATATTACAAGGAAGAAGGATCCTTGAGGTACGAACAAGAAATATCTGGTGGCGGTGGCATGGGTATAAATTATACAAGTGCTGTTATTGGGGGATTGTTGTTTGGAACTGCCGGGGCAATTATAGGCAGTAGAAATGGACAAGAAATTCGAGAAATCAAGTCAGAAACAAGGGAAATAGATACAAGAATAGTAATTCTAAAAATATATGACCAGTATAATAATATAAGCAATTTTGTTTTTGATTGTAATGCGGTAAATGCTTTTGAATGGTATATTCCGGAGAAGGAGTATACATATATAATTGATAAGCGTAGAAGTGATTATGAATTATAATAACAAAATATGGATTAGTAAATATATACCAAATAAAGAATTAAAAGAATGCTTTTGGGGACAGATAATATTATAAATATGGAGGAATCGAAATGAAAACAATAGGGGAATTAAATTTAGGATTTTCAGATGCGCAAAATTATACTCAGAGGGCAAACAAGCAGTTATTTAATAGTATTTTTGTAAAAAATCAATTTCTGGAAAAATTGATTAGTCCATCTACATATTTTTTAATAGGTGAAAAGGGAACTGGAAAAACAGCTTATTCAGTATTTTTAAAAAATAACAATTATAAAGAAAATAAAACGGTTCTTTCTTTTATATCTGCTACAGATTATGAAAAATTTTATAATCTGAAAAGGAATAAGCAGTTAGAAATTACAGACTATACAGGAATATGGAAGGTGATTTTATTACTTATATTGAGCAAAAGTATTACAGATGATGATAAAACCCATTCAATTTTTAATAAAGGTAATTTGAATAAAATAATGAAAGCAATTGATGAATACTATATGAATGCTTTTTCACCAGAAATAGTTACAGCATTAAAAATAGTTGATTCTACAGAATTAGCTGCGAAATTAGTGTGTAAGTATTCAGAGGTGACGGGAAAAGAGGGAACAACCCTTGAATTTTCAGAAACACGTTTTCAAATGAATTTGTATTATATTGAAAAGCAATTTAGTGAGGCAATTTCCAAATTAAAACTTAATAAAAACATAAATCTTTTTATAGATGGAATAGATATTAGACCTAATGGAATCCCTTATGACGATTATATAGAATGTATTAGAGGATTAGCGGATGCCTGTTGGTTTTTAAATACGGAGTTGTTTCAAAATGTCAAAGATACAAAAGGTCATTTGAAGGTTGTTCTTCTATTAAGACCAGACATTTTTTCAGCGCTTAATTTGCAGAATGCTACTAATAAACTAAGAGACAATGCTGTATTTTTAGATTGGAGAACCACATATACCGAATATATGGGTTCGAAATTATACCAAGTATCCAAGAAAATACTTGAATATCAACAAGAAGAGGAAGGGGATGTTTGGGAGGGGTATCTTCCATGGAAATTACCGCCAACAAGCCCCAAGAGAGAATATGATACAGCTTTTATGGATTTCTTGAGAATATCCTTATCAAGACCCCGGGATATATTAGTGATATTACAATTAATTCAAGAACAAATGTTAGATAATAATTTGAATGGAGAAACAATATTTTCGCAGAAAGTATATCAGAGTGACCAATTTCAAAATGCATATTCGGATTATTTTATGAGTTCATTAAAAGATCAATTATCTTTTTATTATTCAATTGACGATTTTAATCACTTTGTAAAGTTTTTTGATTATTTTAAAACCAGTGATTTTTCATATAAAGAGTATGAGGATAATTATGGTAAATTCATAGAATATATAAAACGAAATGCGGAAGAGATGCCAGAATTTATAGGAGAACCCAAAAGGTTTTTACAATTGTTGTATGATTGTAATATTATAACTGCTATCGAAAACCAAGGAGAGGGAAATATTTATTACCATTTCTCTTATAGAGAAAAAAGCATATCTAATATTGAGCCACAAGTTCCAATTGATGATAATGTAAGTTATAGATTCCACTATGGACTATACAAAAAAGCAAGTTTTGGACGCTTTTAAAATGTTTACACTCTGTTTACACACCCCAAGTCAGTGCTCCGGCAAGCTCCTTTCTATGCGGGTTTGCGGGTAGAGGGACTTTGTTCAAGTCCGGCCACCAGCATCAATTTAAGAGTAGGAGAAACGTTGATTTTACAGCGTTTCTCCTATTTTTGAATTTATCCTCTATAAACAAACAAGAATGTCGGCATTGGTGACATCCTTGTACAATGTTGGGCTAGTTCCATTTTAATTCCAATTCTCTGTTTTGCTCTTTGCAATCTGACAAATACAGATTAATTAGTGTTTGATAGGGAATACCACATTTTTCTGATTTTGCCTTGAAGAAATCAATGGTATCACCATCAATGTTAATAGTAATCTGCTTTTTTACACGCTTTGCATAGGGATTTTTTCTGGGATTTAATTTTTCGATATCGTATTCCTTTTCCATTGACTTACCACCTTTCGTTAATTTTGTAGTATTGAGTTGTTTCATTCTTGGTTGCTTTTCTGGCGGAGATAATACGAATAACATCATCCATACCGCGATAACAATGACATACAATTAACATTTTTGCGTGATCGCTTAGCCCCAACATCATAAACCTTTCTTCCTCTTGTGAATGATTGGGATCGTCAAACAAAATGGCATTTTCATCCGCAAATACAGTGCTGGCTTCTGAAAATGTGATGTGATGTTTTGCCTCGTTGATGGCTGCTTTATTATCATCCCATTCAAAACTAATACCTTTCATAATTAAATTATAATTATAATATAATTATATGTCAAGATATTGAATTTTATTCAATAATTTTAATGATGTTCAATGTGAATTGTGTTTCTATTTTTTTATTGTGAATAATAAAAGGCAGAGATATAATTATGTATAAATAACAGTAGTGCATCCTCTATTGGAAATGATGGATAATATTATTAAAATTATATTGTATGGATCCGTTGCCAGAAATGAGAATACCGATGAGAGCGATATTGATATTCAGGAGAAAAACATGGAAAACTCAAAAGATACTTATGATATAGAACAAGCATTAGACGAGGCAGATTTGCTGGCAGAAAATAGTAACGAAAGAATGACACATGAAGAAGTATTTCACGCGCTGAAGAGCAGAGTAACAATTCCTTTTACACTTCATGGCATAGAAGAAATGCTTACAGTAGAATACAAACAAGGCACAGATCCCAGGGAAATTGGCTATGATGCCCTTCAGGGATTTCCGATAGATAAAATATGTTGCATAGGTTATCCAGTAATGCATGGTTACTTTGAACATATGAATGCAACCGGTTATCGGAGATCCTGTGGATTTATTCAATTCGTGGAAAGAATTGAAAATTATGGGGAAAACAGAGAGCTTTCCATAGATGTCAGTGATGATAATCTGGAAAAAGGGAATCCATATTTTGCGTATGGTTATCCGGCAGAAATATTTGATGCTCCCTGTTGTAATTTGGCTGGGTGTAGACATTTGAAATGGACAGCTTATACCTATCTAGTAGATCTGCCCTCCCGCATGAATAGCAATAAACTGAAATTCCTGGGCGGATACTCCTGGGGATATGAAGAGGATGAAAACGGTCCACAGAGATCATTACCGCTAGAGATATTGACAGAAAATGACTGGGAAAAGCATGCAACGGAAAAAGGAATATTAAAGATATCCCAAATAACAGGAGGCTGTACTGCTAAGTTATGAAGAATAGATATAAACAAAAACTGATCTTCGTTATTGCAATTTTATGTTTGAGCTTAGTAAGCTGTAAAAGTAAAACAGAGCCAATTAATAATATTGCATCATGGACACCGGATGATGGTTGGACAATAAATGGAATTGATATTAGAGATGATTATGCCAATTTCATACTATTATATCAAGACAGGGAAATAGCAAATGTGGAAATTTCAAAATTTGCAGAACCATCATGGATTGACCGGGAGACAACAGCAGATGAATTTGTGCAAGTATATTTAGGTCAGCATGCAGAACTAAAGAGTAGTAGTGAGCTACAATTAGATAGAAAAGAAGAAAAAATCCAAAAACTTGTGGTTGCATGGGAATTAAGTGCTGCAGAGACTGAAAATGGAGCAGATCTTCCAAAGGATGAAATATGGTATTTTGGATTTCCTAAGAATAAAGTTTTGTTTTGCGCAAAACTGTTGGATGAAAATGCGGAATTAGAATTTGAAACAATAATGAGAACGCTCAAATATTGAGATGTTTTATCTGTAGAATGTGGAGCGGGAGGGAACAATATGAATTATTATATCAGTGATCTGCATTTGTTTCATGAAGCGGCGATACGTTTCGATGACCGTCCCTTCCGGGATCTGGAGGAAATGCATACAGAGATCGTAAAACGGTGGAATGAAAAGGTGAATAACGGCGATACCGTATATATCCTGGGGGATGTGAGCATGCGCGGTAAGAACGAGAATCTAATCGCTCTGGTGGCAATCCTGAAGGGAAAAAAGGTCCTGATCCGTGGCAATCACGATGACGTGTCCGACCTCAGATACCGACAGCTTTTTTCGGAAGTCTGTGATTATAAGGAGATTCGGGACTCCATAGCCGGGAAAAGCTATGAGCTGGTATTATGCCATTACCCTATTTTCAGCTGGAAGCATATGAGCCGCGGCACGATTCTGCTCTACGGACACACCCATAACAGCCCGGAGGACGATTATTTTCAGAAGTGTCTGGTCGGGATGAAGGACAACGACTGCCGTCACATTGGTGACAGTGGCATACAGGCGTACAATGTTGGCTGCATGAAACCCTGGATGGATTACGAGCCGAGAAGCCTGCAGGAGATCATTAAGATGAAGTTTGTGGAAAATGGAAACTGATAATATAAAAACAGCAGATCCCGCCAGATCTGCTGTTTTTCTCTGTGTATATGAGCGTGAAAAACACACTTCTATCATAAAATAAAGGATACTTAGTTGCTTAAAACTTCTCAGCGAAGCTCTTGTAATACTCGTCAAAAAACTCGTTAACCTTTTCCATAATCTTCTTCATAATATTCACCCTTAACCTTTCCAAGACAAATAATCTGTTGACTTTGTTGTTACGTTTAAGGGGTCAGGCCTGACTTCCTTTTGATGATTATAATTTACCATATTGCGCTTATAATGTGAAATACATATAATAGAAGTGTAATAATACCTAATAGGTATGATAAAAATAAAACGTGTTGCACAAATAGAAAGATTAAGTTGGTTTTTTGGAAAAAGCATGGAAGGAGGATGCTGGGAAGATGGAATTGCGACATATCCGGTATTTCAAGGCAGTGGCGGAGGAGAAAAGTTTCACGAAAGCCGCGGAGCAGCTGGCGATCGCGCAGCCGCCCCTGAGCCGTCAGATCCAGGATCTAGAGGCGGAGCTGGGGACGACATTGTTCCTTCGGACACCCCATAAAGTGTCCCTGACAGAAGAGGGAGAGCTTTTCCTGCAATATGCGAATCAGATCCTGGATCTGGTGAACCGGTCGGAGGAGGATGTCAGAGAGCGTAAGGAAGGATTGCAGGGGACATTATACATTGCGTCGGTAGAGGGCTGCGGTCCCAGACTTTTCGCGGAGTGGATCGCCGGGTTCGGGCAGAAACATCCCCATGTGCAGTATAATCTATGGAATGGGAATACGGATGATGTGAACAGTCGTGTGACGAAGGGATTGTGCGAGATCGCCATGATCACGGCGCCCTACAATACGGAAGAATTCGAGGTCCTGCCGGTCTATGAGGAACCCTGGGTCGCGGTGATACCCAAGGGGCATCCGTTGTATGCGGAGGAAAATGACCCAGTGAAGCCTTTGGAACTGTTACCTTACGACCTGCTGATCCCCTCCCGAGAGTCCCGTAAGGGAGAGATCGACAAATGGTTCGAGGGAACGGGGCGTGCACCGGTGATCCGGGGGCGCATCGCACATATGATGAATGCTTATGAACTGAGTCTGCACGGAGTCGGGATCTCCATTTATCCGGCATCCATTTCTTCCCTGATCCGGGACAAGGATGTCTGTGTGCGGGAAGTGGAGCACCCCGATGCCCATGCGTCCTATGCACTGATCTGGAATAAAAATCATACCCTGTCCCATGTGGCTGAAGAATTTATTGCTTATGTAAAAGAAGAATCCGGACAGCAGGTGTACTATGCCTGAATTAACGCAACCGATACGTCATTCACATTTGTGCCGGTAGCTCCTGCCTTGTCAAAAGAAAGGAAAGCCCTTATACTTGGAAGCAGGAGGAAAATACAATGAACATTACGGTATATCTGGGAGCAAATGAAGGAAATGATCCTTCTCTGAGGAAAGCTGTGCGTGAGCTGGGAACCTGGATCGGTGAAAGCGGTAACCGTCTGGTATACGGTGGATCTAAATCCGGTCTCATGGGAGAGATCGCGGAGAGCGTATTACAGGCAGGCGGCGAGGTGACCGGCGTGGAGCCGCAGTTTTTCATTGATATGGAATATCAGTATGATGCCATTACGGAGCTGATCGTCACAAAGGACATGACAGAACGCAAGACGAAAATGATCGAACTGGGAGATGTATTTATTGCTTTTCCCGGCGGAACCGGAACGCTGGAAGAGATCGCTGAAGTGATGTCCAAAGTGTCATTAAAGCACTTGGAGGCACCCTGCATTCTCTATAACCTTAACGGCTATTATGACAGCCTGAAAGCACTGTTATCACATATGACGGAGAAGGGATTGTCCTCCCCGGAGAGACAGGAAGGCATTTATTTTGCCAGGGATCTGTCGGAAATCCGCAAGATCATAGAAAATCAGCGGAGCAATGCAACGACCACTCCGCCGGAAAATACACAAGGTATAGGAAATCAGCTAGGCTAACAGGTTAAAACACATAACTGCAATGCCCAGCACCACCAGGATCACACCGGTGACGCGGTTCAGGGTCTTGGGGGTCGCCTTGTTGGCGAACAGTGCAGCGATCCGCGCCCAGATCAGGGTAAATACAACGCACAGGATCCATACCGTCCAGTCGGGCATGCCGCCGATGGCAAAATGGGAGGCAGCACCGGTAAATGCGGTAAATGCCATGATGAAGACGCTGGTTCCTACAGCGGTCTTCAGTTCATAACCCAGGACAGAGGTCAGGATCAACAGCATCATCATACCGCCGCCGGCGCCGACGAAACCGCAGATGAAGCCGATCAGCATACCGCATACCAGAGACTGGATGGCTCTTTTTTTCGCGGAGACGCCCTGCATGGCTTCCTTGGTGGTCATTACGGGACGGACGATGAATTTGATACCTAACAGGAAAGTCATGAACACGGAGAAATTCCCCATGGTAGCGGAAGGCACCAGGCTGGATACGTAGCTGCCTACGACGGTGAATACCAGCACACTTCCCATCATGATCAGACCGTTTTTGATATCAATATTTTTGTTCTTTGCATAAGTATAGGCAGATATTGCGCTGGCGAGGACATCCGAAGACAGGGCGATACCCACAGCCATATAGGGATCCATGCCGAGGAAAGTGATCAACATGGGACTGATGACGGCAGCAGCGCTCATTCCGGCGAAACCGGTGCCCAGGCCGGCCCCCATGCCGGCGAAAAAAGTGACAAGAATTGTGATTAAAATCTGCATTTATTTAGCTCCTTTCAGGATATTGTCCATATTCTCTTCCATGACATGAAGCATGTGGAAAAAGATCTCTTTGCTTGCCTCATCAGTGCCATCGAGCAGAGTATCTTTGAAAATGCTCTGTATCATACGGCCTTTTTCGATGACATCCTGAGCTTTCTCCGTGCAGAACAACAGAGTCTTTCGGCGATCGTCCGGAGCTTCTCTGCGTTCCAGGTAGCCCTCGCGCACCAGCTTGTCTACATTGACGGACACCAGGTTCGCCTTGATCCGGCGGATCTCCACGACATCACTGGCGGTCCGGTATTCCGGATTGTTGCCGAAGAACATGAGAATATCAAAAGCTGTCTGTGGCAGCTTTAACTGCTGGCACAGAGGCTTGCACATGGCGTTGTAAGCCAGATTGAATTTTTGCACAAATTCGATATCAGTATTCATTCGAAGGCTCCTTTTACAAAAATGAATATTTCAAATTTGAAATAAATGCTATATTGCATAGTATTACAGATAGTTTTCGAAGTCAATCATAAGATATTTTATTTCATAAAAAATTTATATTCATTATTCTATCGTAAACATCATTTCGATATGTTATAATTCATATTAGGAATGCTATTCAGAGACTGTGGGCATACAGTAGAAAGTGCCGGGAGGAGATATGAGTATCAATACATATGATGAACAGAAATTCTGGGAAGAAGTGGATATCCTGTTCCCGGATATTGTAAAAGCCATTACTTCTCTGGCGAAAAAGTCCTACATATCCATAACCAATCTGCGGAACGGCGTGACATGGTGGTCCGAGAAGGCGATGGAATATTTTGGTATGCAGGAGAACTATACCATTCGTGGACAGGAAAAATCAAAAAGATCGATTCATCCGGATGATCTGGAGGATTTCCGGAGGGGATTCCTGGAGAGAGTTGCCGGGAAAAATATGGACGAGCCCTGGGAATACCGGGTGCGTGACGGAAGCACCTATATCCGGATCAGTGCCAGGGCGAAAATGCTGAATGATAAGGATGGAAAGCCTTTTGTGATCGTAATACGATATAACAACTACGGTATTTCCGACGAGGTGGATGCGACCACCGGATTGCATACGGAACCGGCGCTGGACCGGGAGATCATGGAATTCCTGGAGGAAAGCGGACAGGGGGCACTGCTGAAGATCGGACTAGATCAGTTCAGCCATATTAATGTTATGTACGGTGCTGCTTTTTCGGATAAGATTCTGAATTGTGCGGCACAGGAGCTGTTGCGCCTGTTAAAGGGAAAAGGATATGTATACCGGCTCTCCGGTGCGAAGTTTGTGATCAGTTTTAAAAAGGTATCCAAAGCGGAACTGCAGCAGATATACAATGAGATTGTAGAAGCTTTTGAAAATACAGAGGTAGAGGGGAAAAAGATCCCTCTGAAGGTATCTGCCGGCGCAATATTTATGGAACCTTATATGAAGGAGACAAATGCGGTCTGCAGCCGTCTGACCTACGCGTTGAGCCATTCCCGGCTTGAGCATCATGGAGAGCTGGTGATTTTTAATGATGAGGTCTGCGGCAGTGACGAGAACCAGTTTGAACTGATCGGTGTGATCCATCAGTGTGCTACGCATAACTTTGAAGGCTTCCGGATGTTTTATCAGCCGATTGCCGATACGAAGACCGGCAAGATCCGGGGAATGGAAGCGTTGCTCCGCTGGGAACTGGAGCCTTACGGGATGGTGTCCCCCGGTGTGTTCATGGAATGGCTGGAACAGGACCCCTGTATTTTTGATCTGGGAAACTGGATCCTTCGGACAGCACTTACGGATGTACAGAAGCTTCGCAAGGAGACGGAAGGCTTTTTCGTCAATGTCAATGTGGCGGCGGCACAGCTGGAGCGCAGAGAGTTCCGAAGTGCTGTCATGAATATTTTAAAAGAGACCGGTGCGAGGCCGGAGGAGCTTTGCCTCGAATTGACAGAACGATGCAGAGATCTGGATATTCATTTCCTGCGCGGAGAGGTAGAATTTTTCCATTCCCAGGGGATCAAGATCGCACTGGATGACTTTGGAACGGGCAACAGTTCCTTAAGTCTGGCGCTGGAGCTTCCCTTTGACGAATTGAAGGTAGATATGAGCTTCATCCGTGATATTAAGCAAAAACCTCAGAATCAGGCCATGGTGCAGTCTATCGTGGATTATGCCAGGAGGACTAACACCGAGACCTGCATTGAGGGTATTGAGAATAAGGAAGTTAGCGACTATATCGAGCAGTTTGGATCTACCTGGCAGCAGGGATACTATTATTCCAAGCCGGTACCCATCGATCAGTTTGAAGAAGTGCTGCGCGAGAAATCAACCGAAAAAGAATAAGAAAATCTTAAGAAATTTGAATGGACAAACATAAGGCTTTCGCGATACAATACATTTTAGAGTGTCGGTCGGATGACCGGTTAGAACAAACAGATGAAAGGAAGCATTCATGAAAAAGAAAGTACTTGCAGCAATTTTGATTGCAGTAGGTGTTCTGACAGGATGTGGAAACACAGAACCTATTTCTTCCCCTATCCAGACTGTGGAAGCAGAGCCTATTGCTACTGATATCCAGGAGGTTGAACAGCCCGGTGCAACAGAGGAAGCCAATGAGAATCATGACGGTATGTACCGCAGTGAGCTTACCAATGAATGGATCGATGAGAGCCTGAAGGATCAGCGCCCTATCGCCGTAATGGTAGATAACGAGAAGACCGCACTTCCTCATTTCGGTGTGGCAGATGCAGATGTAGTATATGAGATCATGAACAGTACCCTGAACGACAGAATTACCCGTTTCATGGTAGTGGTAAAGGATTGGGATAAGATCGAGCAGCTGGGCAGTATTCGTAGTGCCCGCCCTACCAACTTCATGCTGGCAGCAGAGTGGAACGCAGTTCTGTGTCATGATGGTGGCCCCTTCTTCATCAATGACTGGGTAGCAAAGGATTATTCCGCGAACTTCAGCGGCGGCTTTGCCCGTTACAGCAACGGTAAGGCAGCAGAGTTCACCGAGTATATCACTTACGATAAGTACACCAATACCCAGAAGGGCAAGACCTATGATGGTCTGAAGCAGCGTTTTGAGAGCTCCAGATATACCACGACTTACAATGACTATTATCAGGGACCTCACTTCAAGTTCGCAGATGCAGAGGTTACCTTTGCTGACAGAAATGATGCGATCAGTGCAACCACTATTGAGCTTCCCTTTAAGCATAATGGTTCTACTCTGAAGTACAACGAAGAGACCGGAACCTATGATTATTATGAGTATGGTTCTGCGCACAAGGATGCAGCAAGCGGCGAGCAGCTGACCTTTGAGAACGTTATCTTGCAGAATACCACTTTTGCAGATCTGGGTGAAGGTTACCTGATCTACAATGCGATCGATTCCGGACGTTCCGGTTACTATATCACCGAGGGTAAGGCGATCGAAGTGAACTGGACCAAGTCTTCCGAGAATGCGATTACACATTATTATGATGCGAAGACCGGCGAGGAGATCGAGGTTAATACCGGTAAGACATACATCTCTCTGATTCCTTCCGACGGCTGGAACAATGTTGTGATCAAATAAATACAGTCATTATCATAAAAGTAATAAGATCCCTTCTGTGGTGATATCACCGCGGGAGGGATTTTTTGTGCGATAATGCAACTTGATAAGCTCTTCCATGTTTAATTTGATGAATATCTATGACAAAAAATAAGCGTTTTATTCACAATAACCCTAAAAACCTTATGGATATCACTGAAAACTTGCCTTATAATAAAGCATAGTAAAAAGGTTTAGGAGTGAAGGCAATGAAGACTGCAAAAAAATATAATCCGGATCTGATCCTGCATGGGAATCTGATCCGTGCAATATTATCTCTGGCGATCCCTGTGGTGATCAACAGCTTTTTACAGACCATGTATAATCTGACAGATACTTACTGGTTGGGGAAGATCGGCACGGAGCAACTGGCGGCGATCAATCTGGTAACCCCGATGCAGAATATCATCACGAATTTCGGCAGCGGGATCACGGTGGCGGGAGCAGTTCTCATTGCACAGTATATCGGTGCGGGGGAAAAAGAGGATGCCAGATCCATGGCAAATCAGATTTTCATCTGTGCCATGGGATTTGCGGTAGTCTGTGCAGCGTTATGTTTTCTGGGGACACCGGCGATCGTGAACTGGCTGGGTGCTGACGGAGGCACGGCATACTATGCGAGAGTTTACCTGCGGGTAGTCATCTGGGATATGCCATTTTTGTATATGGTGAACATATTCTCTGCGGTGCATCAGGCACAGGGAGATACGGTGAGACCTATGTTATTGAATCTGGGAGGCATTACGCTGAACCTGTTCATGGATCCGTTTTTTATGATCATTCTGGATATGGGCACGGCCGGTGCGGCATTGGCAACACTTTTAGCAAAAGCGGTGCCTGCTACGGTGGCATTTGCACTTTTGTGCAGACCGGAAAATGATATCTGCCTGAATCGTAGATATATGCAGCTGCAGAGAGAAAAACTGGGCATGATCCTGAAGGTCGGACTGCCTACTGCTATTGGCGGAAGCACCATGCAGCTCGGCTTCCTGCTCATGAGTAAAAATGTATTTGTCTATGGAACGGAGGCGATGGCAGCTTATGGTATCGGTAACAAGGTCAATGGTCTGATCACTCTGCCCTCCAATGCCATCGGCTCAGCGACGGCAACGATCGTTGGACAGAATATGGGAGCAAAACAACCGGAGCGTGCAGAGCAGGGATATCGCTTTTCGATGTGGATATCAGTTGTATTTTTGTTCATTGGTGGTATGATCTTATCAAGAGATATGATCTCCACGGCGATCGTCAGTATTTTCTCCAAAGATGCAGAGGTCGTGGGAATGGCAGCAGATTTTTTAAGCGTGATGGCATTGTGGTGCTTTACCAACGGAGTATATAATACGACCTCCGGGCTGTTCCAGGGAACCGGACATACGGAAGTGACCATGGCAATCGATGTGACGAGACTGTGGGTATTCCGTTTCCTGACGCTGTGGTTTTGCGAGAGCATTCTGCATATGGGCGTGCGCAGTGTCTGGTATTCCGTGGTGATCAGTAACGGTATCTCTTCCCTGATCCTGTATGTTCTGTACCGCTGTGGTATCTGGAAGAAGACGCGGATCAAAGTGGGAAAAAATGCTATCTAAGGAGCACCATGGAGAGTAAGAAAAAAAATAAGAAGAGTCTTGTAGTATATATAAGCATCGTTGTAGTACTTTTGCTGCTTCAGGTCATTGCCTGGAACAGCAGAAGCTTCAGCGATGCTTATATTGCTTATATTTTCCCCATCTGGGTCAATACCTATGGCAGGATCACGGGAAGCTTCCCATTTTCCGTGGGAGAATGGATGATCGTGGCGGGGATCGCTGTTGTAATATCAGCGGCTTTGCTGGGGATCAGTATGATCTTTCCGGGACGCAGGCATTCGGCGAAGTATTGTCGCGGTGTTAAGAGGTATTTTCGGTTTTTTGCATGGGTGCTGCTATTCGTGTTTGCGATCATGACTTTGAACTGTACGATGATCTATCATGGTTCTACCTTTTCGGAGAAGTATTTCGGAGAGGAAGAGGGGCAGCAGGATGTGACGCTGCAGGAGCGGACAGAGGAGTTGCTCAGGATTTATAACGATATCGTGTCCCATTGCAATGCACTGAGTATGGAGATAGAGCGGGATGACAGCGGCGCCGTGGTATATTCCGGAGGTGTGGACAGCAAGAGGAATGCGGTGGATATGGCAGGGGAAGCCATCGATGCGATGCAGAACCTTGGGAAAAGCTATGCCCAGCTGGATGGTTATTATCCGAGACCGAAGGCTATGTTTTTCTCGGATTTTATGTGTCAAATGTATATGTGCGGGTACTATTTCCCGTTTTCCATGGAAGCAAATTATAATGATGTTATGTCTATCATGAAGAAGCCGGCGACTATGTGCCATGAACTGGCGCATATCCGGGGATATATCTACGAGGATGAGGCAAATTTTATTGCATTTCTCGCCTGTGTGGAGTCGGATGATGCTGCATTTCAGTACTCGGGATATTTAAGCGTCCTGAATTATGTGGCGAATGATCTGTACAAGACGAGACTGGCGGATCCTGAGAGTTATGCGGCAGCCAGGGAGGCAGTGCGTCCACTTCAGGTATTGCAGCAGGTGCGGGAGGACAATATCTTCGTCACAGAGGCGGAATGGGAGAGGATCAACGGGAAAGCGGTAGTGGACACGGAGACCGTGGACAGTGTCTCAGATACTCTGACGGATGCTTCGCTGAAGCTGAATGGTGTGTCGGATGGCATGGTCAGCTACAACCGGGTAGTCGAGCTGTTGTTGCAATGGTACGGCCAACAAGGGGAGTACTAACCGAAACATTTGTAGGAGATAGAGGAATAATTGCAAAAATTTAATTTTTTTTCTATTAACCACTTGACATTTGATCGGAATTTATGTAAACTACGATTGTTGTGACGCAGAGCAGTCATGAAATACAGATTGCAAGAAGGATTAAGTCGCGGGCCCAGATAGCTCAGTTGGTAGAGCAGAGGACTGAAAATCCTCGTGTCACTGGTTCGATTCCGGTTCTGGGCATTTCGCAGGACACCATTTATTAAAATGGCCGCCCTGCTTCATATATAAACATGCGGGTGTAGTTCAATGGTAGAACACCAGCCTTCCAAGCTGGATACGTGGGTTCGATTCCCATCACCCGCTCTATTTTTTTAGCGGGAAGCCTGATAAATCAAGGCTTCCCGCTGTTTTTGTATTACCTGATCTGATACCAGGTGATACCAGAATTTTGAGAGGACATATAGTGAATAAAACAGTGAATACCTCCGATATACATGATAGAACAGGTAGACCCGGAAACAGGAACGGAGGGGCTTATGCAGGTCGGTGGAGTAGGAAGCGGACATGACACATATTCTCATCAGGTGACAGGATGTATTCACGAACATGGGGAAAATAAGGACGTAGGCAATGCTGGAGCCAAATTAGGAAGCGTACAGACTATACAGACCGCCGAGGAAGTATTGCAGGAGAATTCTTCGGTGAATCTTATGTCCTGGGTGCAGAATATCAGTAGTAAAGGCAAACAGCTTTTACAGAAAATCTGGGGAGAGAGCAAGGAAGCTAATGATGCGATCACTTCACAAAATGGCAGCGGAAATCATATTGCAGGGCAGGAGACGCTGGTCACCGGGAATTCTGTAGGAGTAAAGACCACAATGAACAGGGCGGCAGTGGAGACAGCAGCTACCCATACGTATTTCCGGCCTGTGGAAGCAAAGGATGCCATGCCGGCGAATCCTTTTCAGAAGGTGCGTTATCAGGTACAGAAGGTAGCGAGAAAGTTGATGGACCGGCTGCCGGGTCGATTTCTGGGATCCCATACAGGCGATTTTTTGCAGACGAAGCAGGAGCAAACGAAAGAAGATTTGCGGAAGAGAAGTCAGTATAAACAGGATGATCAGGAGATCGAGTGCATTCTCACGGATGAAAGCTATCTGACAGATTCCTATAACCGCAAGGGTGAGTACAGCCACTTGACTACGGATAAATAATTATATTACGAATTTTACGAAAAATTTCAATAATTTGCTTGACAGTTTGGCATTCATCATGTAATATAGTCTTTGCTGTGAGACACAGCAGACATTCATAAGATTGCGGATGAATGCCGATACAATTAATTTCATACCTTCAAGATACAGGTTTTGACCTGTACAATATGCGCGAGTGGCTCAGCGGTGGAGCACCTCCTTGCCAAGGAGGGGGTCGCGGGTTCGATCCCCGTCTCGCGCTTGAAAAAAGAACGATACCAAATCGGTATCGTTCTTTTTTTCGAGCCCTGCCAGGGCTCGAAAGTTCGATGTCTACGCTCCGCTCCGGTCCGCGCAGGCCGAGGTCCCCCGGACCTCGTGCGCCGTCTCGCGCTTGATCCTCAAGGATAAGATAGTACAAATCCGTCTGAAATGATTAGTAAGTAACAAGGTACCGTATGTTCTCGATGTCTCGCGCTCCGTATAGGAGCTTTATTTTGTATGCACATGACCGCGGGACCAGACTTTACTGGGCTGGGCTTTGTAGGTGGGGCGGCGGAACAGGAGGCTTCGGAGAGCCGGGCCGTTAAAAGGAAAGAGGGGCCAGAAGTAGCTGAAGCCCGCGAAGGTCGGGGTAGTAATCATGGAGAGTGACACAAGCGTCAGGCCGATAATAAAGCCGGGCAGACCCCATAATCCGGTGGTGACCACCAGGAGAATTCGATAGATCCGCAGGGCATCGGCGAATTCTATACTAGAGAGGGACAGATTCGCCAACATAGTGACGGCGGCATAGAAGAGGACTTCGGTAGAGGCCCAGTTAAGGCTGACAGCAATGTCACCAATCAACAATCCTCCTACAATAGACAGTGCACCGGAGACACGGCTGGAACTAAGTGCGGCAGAGTATTTGAAGAGGTCTAAGAGAAACTCCACTGCCAGGACATAGAAAAAAAGGCGGAAGGGTGACAGATCGCTGACGGGTGTGAGCTGCAGCGAGGCGGTGATCTCGGGATAATAGGCGGAGAGAAGTAAAAATACCGGCAGAAGCAGGAGGCTGACCGGAATGCACAGGAAGCGTATCATGCGGAAGTAGGTTCCGGTCAGAGGATTGTTGTAATAGTCCTCCGGACTCTGGGTAAACTGGAAGATCGTACCGGGAAGCAATAAAACGGCGGGAGAATTGTCCACAATGAGCAGAATGTGCCCTTCGCACAGGTAGCTGCATGCCACATCGGGACGCTCTGTCAGCTGGATGCTGGGCAGGGGATTCCACCATCTTTTATGAATCAGAAGCTCTTCTAAGCTTTTGCTGCCCATAGTCAGCGAAGTGATCTGTAACTGGGAGAGCTTTTGCTTCAGAGCTTCTAATAACTCCTCGTTAACGTGGTCTGCCAGATAGGCGATCGCTACATCGGTGCGGCTCTCTGTTCCCAGGGTGCAGATGGAGAAGGTCAGTTTTGCAGAACGCACCCGGCGGCGGATGAGATTTGTATTGAATAAAAGTGTCTCCACGAAGCCGTCCCGGGCACCCCGGGTGCTCCGTTCGGTATCGGGCTCGGAGATACTGCGGACGGGATAGGTACGGACGTCGATGATCACCGCCTGATCGAAGCCGTCCACCAGGAGGATGGAAGGTCCACTTAAGAGATTTTGCAGGATATCATCTACAGAAGAGGTCAGCGATATCTGGGCATAGCCGAGCCTGCTCTGTACATAACGGGGGAGATCCCGAATCTCGGGATCCAGTGTATAGTGAGGATCCTGCAGGTCGGAGAAGATCTGCTGGAGGATCTCGGTATTGCAGAAACCATTGATCCCCAGCCAGAATGCCGGAGTTTCCCCCAACCGGAGATCGCGTGTGATCAGGTCAAAGCTTTTACCCAGAGGAAGCAATCGGTGGAGAAGATCAATATTTTGGGAAAGTTCTGTGGATAACGAAATGTTTTGTGCCATAAAAAGGGAATCCTTTCTGAATAATGATATAATGATTGCATAGACTGCCCGGTGGGTATATTGTATTATTCAGATAGATTCCCCATTATTTTGGTAACTATTCAGTTCATCAGTGATATAATTGCCACAGACCTAACAGGATCAATAAAAACCCGGAGATGGGATCGGCATATTCTCCGACGCGCTGCAGGAGGACGGAACGTCCCAGGCGGCTCCCCAGTGTCAGGAATCCGAAGGAACAGAAAAAGGTGGATATCGAGGCAGGCAGAAAAGGAAGTCCGGTAATGCTGGCGGAGAATCCGATACCGATATTATTCATGGAGAGGGCACAGCCCAGAGCCAGCGTCTGCGGGAGAGTCAGATTCCGATGTTCGGCAAATTTTTTCTTCTCCCGGCATAGACTGCTGTTATCTGAAGAACTGCAGCGCCATCTGGAGACCAGCCATTTTCCGGCATAGTAGAGCCCGAACAGGATCAGGATACTGCTTCCGGTCCGGGTTGCGATCTCACCGGGGATCAGAGGCAGTAAAAGGTTACCGAGGCTTATAGAGATCACAGTACCGATGAGAGTGACTGCGCTGATCAGCAGATTGTGTTTTGCAGGAAGAGGGACCTTCTGCAGTCCGAGTGCGCAGCCTACCAGAAGTGCATCCAGACTGGCGGAGATACCGAAGAGCAATGAGGGCAGAACAGACATAGCATGCTCCGTAGAAAATATTCTTAATTTTACTATATTCCTGTAAAAATTTTTTGTGAGATACGGCGCGGGGGATGCCTGAGGGACAAAACGATGAAAATAAAGAACAAAATCATAGAATTTGTAAAAAAAGAGACGGTGCTGACTGCGGCGATGGTGCTGGCAGTATTGTCGGCGGTAATGATCCCGCCGGACAAAGAATATATCGGATATATTGATTTTCGGACGCTGGCGATTTTATTCTGCCTGATGACTGTGATGGCGGGATTGCAGAAGCTGGGCATATTTCGCAGGGTTGCCAGGATATTATTGCAGCATACCCACAATGTGATTGCGCTGGCAGAAATTCTGGTATTGCTGTGCTTCTTTTTCAGCATGTTGATCACGAATGATGTGGCATTGATCACTTTTGTGCCTTTTACGTTTACGGTACTCCGTCTGTCCGGAGAGGAGGCTGTCCGGAAACTGGCAGTTCCGGTGGTGGTATTACAGACGATCGCAGCGAATTTAGGAAGTATGCTGACACCCATTGGTAATCCACAGAATCTGTATTTATATGGGAAAATACAGATGTCCCCGATTGCATTTATAAGGCTGATGCTGCCGTATTCTATGGTGTCGCTGCTCCTTTTGCTTATCTGTACGGCGGTTGCGGCGAAACACAGTGACATTGCCGTCAGGGATGTGGCAGGGGCGTTGCAGGCAGAAGATGCCGGGCAGGAAACGACAGGATGGCAGAGATATCTGCCTGTGTTTTATCTGATATTATTTTTGTTGTGTCTGTTAACGGTGGCGCATATGATTCCCTATCCGGTAACGCTTGGAATTGTGGTGCTTGGTGTTGGAATCATGGACCGCGCGACCATAGGAAAAGTGGATTATTCGCTGCTGCTGACCTTCGTGGGATTTTTTATTTTCATAGGAAATATAGGAAGAATGCCTGCTTTTTGCAGCTTTTTACAGAAAATTATTGAAGGAAGGGAAGTCATGACGGCAGTGGCTGCCAGCCAGGTGATCAGCAATGTACCGGCAGCGCTGTTGCTGTCTGGTTTTACAGAAAATGTGAAAGCATTGATCGTTGGAACGAATCTGGGCGGTCTGGGCACATTGATCGCTTCTATGGCAAGCCTGATCTCTTATAAGCAGGTGGCAAGTCAGATCCCCGGGGAAAAGAAACGGTATTTTGGATGGTTTACAGTGGCCAATGTGGGCTTTTTGCTTCCATTATTATTTATAAACGGTCTGTTATAGTGTGTTTATTGTTATAGAGTTATTTATTTTATTATGTAAGGAGGCAGCATCATGACAGAAGATATGACAATCATTGCAGAAGAGGCATATTCCGCAGCCAGGGAGATCCTGGAGAAAGCTAAGCTGGAGCCGGGAGAGCTGTTTGTAGTAGGGTGTTCCACCAGTGAGGTGGGAGGAGCTGCGATCGGTACTTATTCCAGCCCGGAGCTGGCGGAGATGGTCTTCGGCGGAATTTATCAGGCAACGCAGGAAGCAGGCGTCTATCTGGCAGCCCAGTGCTGTGAACACCTGAACCGCGCACTGATCCTGGAAAAAGAGGCAGCCGTAAAATACGGTTATCCTATGGTCAATGTGGTTCCCCAGCCCAAGGCAGGTGGGTCTTTTGCAACGGCAGCATACAAAGCCTTCGAGCATCCGGTGGCAGTAGAACATATTCAGGCGGCAGCAGGAATGGATATTGGGGATACGCTGATCGGAATGCATTTGAGAGATGTGGCAGTACCGGTGCGTCTCCGGACCGGACAGATCGGAGACGCCCATGTGGTATGCGCCCGCACTAGACCGAAATTCATCGGCGGTGGCAGGGCAGTCTATGACGAAGAATTAATGTAGTGCAATCGTACGAATTTGTAAGCAGGAAGTTCTGAGGGCGGGATCGGGAATTATTTCTGCGGCATTTTGCGGAAGTAATCACGGATCCACCGTCCGGATTCATTGAAGTCCTCATCGGTCCAGTCGGAGAGAGTCGTGCTGGCAGCCTTGAAGACACTGCTGCTTTCGTCCTTGTTCGCCAGATTCCAGCAGCAGAAGCTGATCTGATATTTGTTCAGCAGATCCAGCCACTTGGTCGTGGAATCAAAGTCATTGGCACCATTGCCGGAAGCATCACACATGCCGAATTCGCTGACGAACACCGGAAGATTGTTCTGTGCGCAGGTCTCTAAGCGGTTACGCAGGTCATCTTTGTGGGTGCCTGCGTAAAAATGCAGAGTATACATTACATTATCAAAGGTAAGCGGGGAAGCTGCGGCTTTGTCGATCTCCTGGCTCCAGGTAGGGGTTCCTACGAGGATGACGGCATCCGGCTTCTGTTCCCGGATCACCGGGATGACTTCCTCGGCATAGGACTTGATGCTGTCCCAGGAGGTACCGCTGTTGGGCTCATTACAGATCTCATAGAGCACATTGTCGTTGTCAGCAAAAGCTTCCGACATTTCCCGGAAAAAGGCGATCGCCTCATCTTTGTTCTGATTCGGGTCGCAATCACTTAAAATATGCCAGTCTACGATCACGTACATTCCAAGCTCTGTGGCGTAGGATACACCGTCTCTTACCAGCTGCTTCAGCTGTTCCTTATCACCGCCGGCGCAATAACCGCCGTACTCCGCTGTATACATGGCGAGGCGGATACAGTTGGTATTCCAGTCGTCCCGCAGGGTACGGAAGGAATCATAATTGATATACTGGGGGAACCAGGCAATTCCGTGGGTGGACATACCGTAGAGTTGGACGATGTTCCCGTCTGCATCGGTCAGCTTCCCGTTCTCCACATGGAGAGCGCCGTGCTGTCCGTAAGGAGTGGAGTCATCGACAGAGGGCGCCTCGGAAACTGCTGGTTCGGTTTCAGCGGGCTGTGCCCCGGATGCTTCGGAGGACGATGTTTGTTCAGAGGAAGCGGTACTTTCGGAGATGGTTTCCGTGATGGCAGCAGACGCTTCAGGGGAAGCAGATGTTGCGGCTTCATTCGGCGTATCCTGCCTGCCACAGCCGGCGAGAGCACAGGTGCCTAAGGCTGCCAGTACCGCACAGCTGAGTATTTTTCTGAAAATAGACATAATAACCTCTTTTCTTATTCGAGTTCGAGAATCAACGAATGAAAATACAAACAATGGGTTACCTTTTAAAACTAAAAAACAAGCACTTACAACCAATATTATAATTGTGTCTGTGAAGCTTGGCAAGAAATGATTGCCCGCGGATAGGAGCTGTGATACAGTTAATGGGAACAGAGTTCGGAATAGAGGACAGAGATGGAGGAAACCTATGCTTCCGCAGTCATTTACAGAGAGAATGCAGGGACTTTTGGGATTGGAATATGAAGAGTTCCTGGCAAGCTTTGAGCATGAGAAATATCAGGCATTGCGTCTGAATCCGTTAAAAAGGGATGACATGTCTGTCATAACAGAAAAAGTAAAGCAGACTTTTCAGCTGCAGCAGGTTCCCTGGGCGGAGAACGGATATTACTATACCAAAGAGGACCAGCCGGGAAAGCATCCCTGGCATGAAGCGGGACTTTATTATATCCAGGAACCCAGTGCCATGGCACCTGTGACACTACTGTCACCACAGCCCGGGGAGCGGATCCTCGATCTATGTGCTGCTCCCGGAGGGAAAAGTACCCAGATCGCATCCGCGATGGAGGGAGAGGGACTGCTTGTCACGAATGAGATCCACCCGGCGAGGGCGAAAATACTGTCGGAGAACGTGGAGCGCATGGGCATCCGCAATGCCTGTGTATTGAATGAGACACCGGAGCACCTGGCGGATATTTTCGAGGAATATTTTGACCGGATCCTGGTGGATGCACCCTGTTCCGGAGAGGGAATGTTCCGGAAGAATGAAGTGGCCTGTGAGGAATGGAGCCCGGAAAATGTGCAGTTATGTGCAGACAGACAGGACGGGATCCTGGAGTGCGCGGCACGGATGTTAGTCCCGGGAGGCAGACTGGTATATTCTACCTGCACCTTTGCGCCTGTGGAAAATGAGGGAAGCATCAGCCGTTTCCTGGCAAAGCATGAGGAATTCGAGATTGTCCCCATAGATAAAGCGAAGCTGGGGATCCCGGAAGGCTGCGACGGTATTCCCGCTTGTGTAGAGAATCCGGCACCCGGCATTACGGGGACTTTGCGTCTGTGGCCCCATAAGTTACGTGGCGAGGGGCATTATGCCGCAGTATTACAGAAAAAGGGAGAGCTTCCGGAAGGATATCAGCCAGTGAGCGCCATCGGATCAGAGAAGGGAATTCCGGCGAAGAATCTGACAAAAGACTGGGCAGAGTATTTTAACTTCGCAAAAGAGACCTTTTTGGAGGAGCAGACGATCAAAGCAGGACTATGCACTGCCGGAGAAGGATTTCTGGCATTTGGCGATAACCTGTACCGCATGCCGGAGAGAATGCCCGGGGTGAAAGGACTGAAGGTATTGCGCCCGGGACTTCATCTGGGCACATTGAAAAAGAACCGTTTTGAACCGGCGCACGCGTTAGCACTGGCACTACGCCCGGAGGATGTGAAGCATGTGTGGAAGCTGTCTGTGGAGGAAGCCGCGGCTTATCTGAAGGGACAGACTTTTTCCGCGGAAGGCGAGAAGGGCTGGTATCTGATCTGCGTGGATGACTGTAGCCTTGGCTGGGGGAAACTGGCAGGCGGCATCATGAAAAATCATTATCCCAAGGGGCTTCGGAAGGGATAACGGATCACGATAATAAGGACATTTTATATGAGAACAGAAATATTATACGAAGACAAGAGTATCATGGTTGTCCGCAAACCGGCGGGACTGGCGGTACAGTCCGCCGGGATCGGACAACCGGATGTGGTCAGCGAGTTGAAATCCTATCTTGCAAAGCTTCCCGGCGCGGGGAGACCGGGAAAAGGAGAGCCGTATCTGGGCATAGTCCACAGACTGGATCAGCCGGTAGAAGGACTACTGGTATTTGCCAAAGACAAAAAGGCAGCAGCGGCATTGTCGAAGCAATTAACAGAAGGTGCGCTGAATAAACATTATTATGCAGTACTTTGTGGATATCCTGACTGCCCGGAGGGGGATCTTGTGGATTACCTTCGCAAGGAAGGTAATGTGGCGGTGGCAGTGACCGGCAGGGAGCAGGAATTTGCAGATGCGAAGATTGCCGTGCTGCACTATCGCATTTTGGAAGAGATCAACGATCCTTCTCCGCTTGCGCTTGCAGATGTAACGATCGGGACCGGACGGTTTCATCAGATCCGGGTGCAGTTCGCACATGCGGGATTTCCATTGCTGGGAGATACGAAGTATGGAATGGCAGCGCGAAAAGAGGCGATGCCTGCGCAGAAATATCGCGGCGTGGCACTATGCGCGTACTCTCTGGAGCTTGTCCATCCCGTTTCCGGGAAAAAGATGGAATTCCGGGTAGTGCCGAAGAATCCGGCATTTGCAGGTTTTGCGATGAAGGAATTGAAAAAACTCACAGAAAATGAAACCGGAATCTCCAAAAGGGGATAAAAAAAGTCTCTCAGAGCACACTAATCCCAAAAAGGGAGTGTGCGGAATGGACTGGGGAGAATTCGGTAAAAACATTATAGGAAAAAAGATGATAGTACTGCTTGCGGTGACGGGAGCAGTCTATTTTTTTCTGCAATATCTGACACCCCTTCTGGCACCGGTGCTGTTGGCGATGCTGTTCGTCACGATATTCGGACCGGTGATGAAACGGATGAACCGCAAACTGCATTTTCCAAGACCCTTAAGCGCCATAGTGCTTCTGATCCTGGCGACACTGCTGTTGGCTGTACTGTTATGGGTACTGAGTTCCTGGGTGCTGGGAAGTCTGCCGGTGTGGATCCGGAGTATGGATGCGAGGGAGCAGGAGTGGCTGGCGATGGTACGGGATCTGTGTCACGGTGTGGGAGAGATCATTGGCGTGGACGCTTCCTATCTGGAAAATACGGTCAGCGGCAGACTGCAGGAAGGACTGGATTCGCTGGAGGAAAATATTCTGCCGGGGATGCTGTCGCAATCCATGCAGTATGTGCGGTGGTTTGCGGAGGTGGGAGGATTCCTGGTGACATTTCTCATTGCGTCGGTACTGTTGGCGAAAGACTATGACGGGATCATGAACCATCTGCTGGATCAGGAGTCCTGCCATGTGCTGCTGGAGGTGATCTGCGGAATTGTCCGCTATATCGCTACCTTTGTAAAAGCACAGGGGATCATCATGTCGGCGATCGCACTGACAGCAGCGATTACGTTAGGGATCGCGGGGATAAAGCATGGAGTGCTGTGGGGGATCCTGGCGGGGATTCTGGATGCGCTGCCTTTTATCGGCACGGGGGTGGTGCTGTTGCCACTGGGAATCTGGCAGCTATTGGAGGGAAGCTTCGGTAGAGCACTTATCTGTGGTGCGCTGTATGTGGTATGTATTTTCCTGCGGGAGATACTGGAGCCCCGTCTCATCGGCAGGAAAATAGGAGTGTCTCCCATTGCTGTATTGGTGTCGTTGTATGCCGGGATCCGCCTGTTCGGCGTCTGGGGGATCATCAAGGGACCGTTGGGATTTGTGCTGATCTACGAGACGTATCATAGCCTGTCTAAGATGTCTGACCGGCAGAAAAACAGAGCGGATCGCTTCTGAGAAAAGATTGACGAAAGAAGTCCGGAAAGCTATCATGAAAGGGAATAAATTTCCGGTGGTCGGAGAAGGTTCGGAGAGATGAAGCCTATGGCAAAAAATACAAAACACAAGAAAGCAGAATCCGTAGCAGAGACACTTTGCAGCTTTAGCGGATTTTTATGTGATATCGTGATCAGCGTGTATATGATCGTGATTCTGATGGTACTCCCTCTTTACAATAAAGGATATGCCAGGATAGGAACAGAGAAGGAGACCTTTTTTCTCAAGACTATGACCTATGGTGCGAAAACTTTGCTGCCGGTATTTTTACTGTGGCTGCTTTTCCGGCTGGTTACAGCAGTTCAGAAAAAGGAGTTGCCGAAGTTCACGGAATGGCCGGCGGGATTATGGAAGAGTCTGAGTGTGACGGACAGATTTGCAGTTTTTTATGGAATGGCGGTTTTATTATCCTATCTGTTTACGAATTACCGGGAAGAAGCACTGTGGGGGACAGCGTCCTGGCGGATGGGAATGTGGACGCAGCTGGGAGCGGTAATCGTGTATTTTATGATCTCCCGTATGTGGCAGTGGAAGAGCTGGATCCCGGCGCTGGTACTGCCGGTGTCTGCGGTTGTTTTTTCTCTGGGATATGTGAATAAGTTTGGTCTGCTACCGGTGGATCCGGAGTACGTGACCCCTTCCTTTATCTCGACGATCGGAAATATCAACTGGTATTGCGGGTATCTGGTGACGATATTATTCGGGGGAGTCTATCTGCTGTGGCGGATGGAGGAGATGACATGGAAAAAGCTGTTGCTGATGGCATATGTGACGATCGGATTTGCCTCGTTGGCGACTCAGGGAAGTAGCAGCGGCATTGTAACCTTCGCGGTGGTCATGTTCGTATTATTCGGGATGTCCGTGAGAGACAGCGGGAGGATGGAAATGTTCTGGCAGGAGATGACGATGTTTTCCGCAGCGTGTCTGATTACCTGTGTTCTCCGCCGGTTGAATATATTTTCCCGGGAACTGATCCTGGAAGGAATTACAGATCTGCTGACGTTTTCGATTGCAGGCATGTTTATGACGATTCTGTCGGGAATTATTTTGTATTGGATACACAGAACCCGGGTAAGACGAAGTTATCCGGAGAAAATGTTACATAGAATCTATTGTGGGATCGCTATTGCGGTACCGGTTATGATATTGCTTGTTTTGTTACTGACGCTGATCAATACCTTAGCCGGTGGTGCGTTGACTCCCAACATCACAGACCCGAATGTGACAAAATGGCTGACGTTTAATGTCAGTTGGGGGAGTGCCCGGGGCGGTACCTGGGCAGCAGGTGCCAGATGCTTCTGGGAGGCGGATTTTCTGCATAAAATATTCGGCGTGGGACCGGATTGCCTGTATGCATTTTTATCCAACGAGGGAAGTGTGGGACTGCAGACGATGGTGAATGACCGTTTTGGCGGGAAGCGGCTTACGAATGCACACAATGAATGGCTGACGGTTCTGGTGGATATAGGAGTATTGGGACTGATCAGTTATGCAGGGATGATGATCACGGCGATCAGAGATTTTCTTCGTGCCGGGGAGAACAGGATGCTGGTGGGAGCCTGCGGGATCTGTGTGCTGGCATATACAGTGAATAATATGTTTAGTTTTCAACAGGTGATGAATATTTCGACGGTGTTTGTGATTATGGGAATTGGGGAGAATTTGCGGTCTGCGCCCGAACGATGTGTTCGTGTCGACTAGAGGACGTAAGTTCAATACATTGAGATAGACAAGATTCGAACTTGCGGTCTCCGCTCCGCTCCGGTCGGCTCAAAGCCGAGGTCCCCCGGACCTCGTGGGTCTCCGCTCCGCTTCGGTCGGTCCAGGCCGAGGTCCCCCGGACCTCGTGGACCCTCTGCGCCCGAACGATGTGTTCAGTCCGATACAGGTCACAGGTGCAATACGTTGAGGCAAACAAAAATAAGCTTCCACATTTGTGGAAGCTTCAGACTGTAGACAAAGTCTCGCACTACTGTGCGGGATTTTTCTTTGCTAAGTACCAGAATGTCCAGTGTTTATGCGGATTTTTCGGCACCTTTTTGGTATAATAGAAGTATCAAATCAAGGTAGGTACTTCTATTTATGATGACTCAGAATGCAGATAAAAAAAGAGAACAGGTACAGTTTCTTTGCATGGATGACATGGTTCCACAGGATCACCTTCTACGAATTATAGATAAAGCAATCGACTGGAACTTTATCTATGACCTTGTAGTCGAAAAATATTCACAGGATAATGGTCGTCCCAGTATGGATCCCGTAATGCTGATTAAGATTCCTTTTATCCAGTATCTTTATGGAATCAAAAGTATGCGGCAGACCTGCAAAGAAATCGAGGTAAATGTTGCTTACCGATGGTTTCTTGGTTTAGATATGATGGATAAAGTGCCACATTTTTCTACATTCGGGAAAAACTATACACGACGCTTTAAGAATACCGATCTTTTTGAACAGATTTTTTCCCATATCCTGATGGAGTGTTACAAATTTAAGCTGGTTGACCCTACAGAGGTTTTTGTAGATGCCACTCATGTAAAGGCAAGAGCAAATAACAAGAAGATGCAGAAACGAATTGCCCACGAAGAAGCCCTGTTCTATGAGGAACTCTTACAAAAGGAAATCAACGAAGACAGGGAAGCTCATGGAAAGAAACCTCTGAAAGAAAAGAGTGACAAGGACGATGATGATAACGACAGTACACCATCAGCCGGAGGTGATCCAAAAGAATTCACAGATGACATTCCAAAAGATACTAAAACAATAAAGTGTAGCACTACGGATCCTGAAAGTGGATGGTTCCGCAAAGGGGAACACAAGAATGTATTTGCCTACGCAATAGAAACTGCCTGTGATAAAAATGGCTGGATTCTTGGTTATACAATTAATCCTGGAAATCAGCATGACAGCAGAACTTTTAAGGGGCTGTATGATAAAATCAAGAATATCGGTATAGAAACACTGGTTGCAGATGCAGGATATAAAACTCCGGCAATTGCAAAACTTTTGATAGATGATGGCATAAAACCTCTTTTACCTTACAAAAGGCCAATGACCAAAGATGGATTTTTTAAGAAGTATGAGTATGTATATGATGAGTATTATGATTGTTATATCTGTCCAAACAATAAGACACTGACATATCGCACAACCAACAAGGACGGATATCGAGAATATAAAAGCTGCGGTGCGGCCTGCGCAGAATGCCCGTATCTTTCACAGTGTACAGAAAGCAGAGATCATGTAAAAACAGTAACCCGCCATATATGGGAACCATACATGGAAATCTGCGAAGATATCCGTCAGATGTTGGGAATGAAGGATTTATATGCACAGAGAAAAGAAACCATAGAGAGAATCTTTGGAACAGCAAAGGAGAATCATGGTTTTCGATATACACAGATGTACGGAAAAGCCCGGATGGAAATGAAGGTCGGGCTTACATATGCGTGTATGAATTTGAAAAAGCTAGCAAAGATTAAGGAAAAAAGGGGACTGTTGAAGGAAAGAAAAACTCTCAGAAATTTAATTTTATACAAAATTTGTTTCATAAAAGAAAAATTGCTCTGGGATGTAAATTCCAGAGCAACTTTGTCTACAGTCTGAAGCTTCCACATTTGTGGAAGCTTATTTTTCGTCGTCGCGACAAGATTCGAACTTGCGACCTCTGCGTCCCGAACGCAGCGCTCTACCAAACTGAGCCACGCGACGATTTTGTTAACGCGAATCGCGTCAACATTAAAATAATAAATAAAAACCCATTGATTGTCAAGCAAAAAACGAATATGATAGAAGAAAAAGTTGCAAAAACGATAAAATCACGAAATTAAGAGAGGAAATTCTATGTACAATACAACGGTAACGCTGAAAAAAGGAGAAGGAAGAACGCTGAAAGCCGGGGGAATGTGGGTATTTGATAATGAAATCGCATCCATCCTGGGGACGTTTGAGAATGGCGACATTGTAAACATTCATGATTTTGACGGCTATTTCATGGGATACGGTTATATCAATACCAATTCCAAGATCACACTCCGTCTGCTGGCGCGCAGGAAGGATACGGTGATCGATGAGGCATTTTTTGAACAGAGGGTACGGGATGCCTGGAATTACCGCAAGGAAACCATCGATACCTCCAGCTGTCGTCTGATCTTCGGAGAGGCGGATTTCCTGCCGGGTATTGTCATTGATAAATTCTCGGATGTACTGGTAGTGGAATCTCTGGCACTGGGAATCGACAAGTGGAAGCTTGTGATCATTGATGCTTTGAAGAAAGTACTGGCAGAGGATGGCATTGTCATCCGCGGTGTCTACGAGCGGAGTGATGCCAAGGTACGTTTACAGGAGGGTATGGAGCGTTACAAGGGCTTCATCGGCGAACCGTTTGACACGAAAGTAGAGATTGTGGAGAACGGTGTGCATTACATGGTGGATGTAGAGGACGGACAGAAGACCGGATTTTTCCTAGATCAGAAGAATAACCGTGCCGCCATTCATCGTTTCTGTAAGGATAAAAAAGTGCTGGACTGCTTCACACACACCGGCTCCTTTGCATTGAACGCGGGAATTGCCGGAGCGAAGAGTGTTCTGGGTGTGGATGCTTCTCAGCTGGCTGTGGATCAGGCAACGGAAAATGCGAAGCTGAACGGACTGGAAAATACGGTAAGCTTCCGATGTGCGGATGTCTTCGAGTTATTGCCGGAGCTGGAAGCGCAGGGCGAGAAATATGATGTGGTGATCCTGGATCCGCCTGCTTTTACCAAGTCCCGCAATTCCATCAAAAATGCTGTAAAAGGATATCGTGAGATCAATCTTAGGGGCTTAAAGCTGGTGAAGGACGGCGGATTCATGGTAACTTGTTCCTGCTCCCATTTCATGGATCCCGAGCTTTTTGCCAAAACAATCCGGGAAGCTTCTCATGGTGCGCATAAGCGTCTCCGTCAGGTAGAATTCAAGACACAGGGTCCGGATCATCCGATCCTGTGGGCTGCGGACGAGAGCTATTACCTCAAGTTCTATATCTTCCAGGTCGTAGACGAACGCTAGGCGTTCGTCAGGAAAAGCAGATGTCTGAAAGTGGCGGAAATGCTTGATTTAAACAAATCAAAATTTGTCGATTTGGTAAATTCAATTTTTAAGCTAATGGAGACACACTGAGATTTTAGTGTGTCTTTCCTATTTCAAAAAAATTTAAATTGCTATTGCATATTAAGGTTGAGCGTGATAGTATCTATTTAAATAAAATTTTAAATAGGTGAGAATTATGGGAGGGACAAATATTTTTAAGGTGCTGGCAGATGGGCAGCGTAGAGAGATTCTTATGATGCTAAAAGATGGAAGATTAAACGCCGGAGAGATTTCAGAGAAATTGCAGATTACCCCAGCGGCACTTTCTTATCATTTGAAATTATTAAAAGGTGTTGACTTAATATCAGAGTATAAAGAAAAGAACTTTATATATTACGAAATCAATACAACTGTATTTGATGAATTAATAATATGGGTTAATCAGTTTGGAGGGAAAAAATAATGAAAAGAATAATGTGGTTTTTTGCATTAATTCCAGTGGCTGTTACAAGTATTGTGTTACAGTTTATGCCAGACATAATACCTATGCATCATGATTTGGCAGGAAATACGGATAGATGGGGAAGTAAAATGGAAAGTTTTATTTTTCCGGTAATCATTATGTTTATTACACTTTTTTGGTATTTACTAATTCGTGTTTATGAGAAAAAGGCTGTAAATGCAGAAGTGGAAAAAGAACAATTGGAAGCAAAATCAGCTGCTAAGGTATTAAGTATTGTGGGACTTTCACAGGCTGTAATGTTTGGAATTATGCATTATTTTATTCTCTATTCTTCTTATGTGCAAGCAAGTACAGGAGGTTCTAAGTCAACGATTGACATTGCAAAGGTTTCTTGTATTTTATGTGGAATTATGTTTGTTGTCTTGGGAAATTTTATGACTAAGGCAAAGAAAAATTCTGTAGTAGGAGTTAGGACTGTTTGGAGTATGCATAATGATAATACATGGAGAAAGAGTAACCTTATTGGGGCGATATGCATTATCTGTGCAGGATTGTTGACAATTATTACTACTGTTTTTGCAAACGGAATCATCAGTACAATTCTTATGCTGGTATATATAATATTGGCAAGTGTGATAGCAGTGATATATTCGAAAAAAGAATTTGATATTGAAAGAAAAAAAGAAGGTTTGTCATAAGAAGGTTTGTTAAAAAATTTTATCTATGTAACGAATTCGACAGATTTCGGTTTTTGAAACTGAGAAATCGAAATTTTAAGGAGAATGAAAAGATGAATATACATGAATTTTGGAAAGCAGTTCTCGTTCAAGATGAGAATGAAATCAGAAAATATTTTCATGAGGATGCATATGTAAATTGGCATTGTACGAATGAACATTTCAATCTGGACGAGTATATTATTGCGAATTGCGAATATCCCGGAGAATGGAATGGAGTGGTTGAAAGAACAGAAGAAATGGGTAATTTGCTGGTAACAGTTGCTAATGTATATCCGAAGGATAAGAGTGTTTCATTTCATGTAACGTCATTTATTAGAATTGTTAATGATAAGATTATTTCATTGGATGAGTATTGGGCTGATGATAGTGATGCTCCGCAATGGAGATTGGATAAGCATATTGGAACTGCGATAAAATGAAAATTCAAGTTTGATACGAGGAGGGACTTTACATGAAAAAGAGTATATCAAGGATTATCGGTTTGACAATGTTAATTATAGCTATTGTATTTATAATGTTTGCATTGAATCATCCGGAAAAGAGTTTCCCTTGGAGTAATACAATTACTTGGTTACTGTATGGTGTATATTTTCTTGTGACAGTAGTGCTGCTTATTGCTCCTAAGATGAAGAAGTGATAAACTTCCAGTTTGGAGAATTGAGAAAATCGGAATTTGATAGATACAAATTTTTCTTGTAGGAAGAAGCACTCATGAAGATAGTATTAAAGAGGTGTATTAAAGTAATCGTCATTATCATAGTGATTTTAATGTTGTTTTTGACTATCTCATTTATTCGCCATAAAATTTGCTTGTCAAATGAGAAGGACTTATTGACTCCTTTAGGAGAATTGGTAGAAGTTGATGGTCACGATATGAGTATATATATTGAAGGTGAAGGTGGTCACACACTTGTGTTTTTATCAGGTAGCGGAACGTGCTCACCAATTTTGGATTTTAAGTCGTTATATTCTTTATTGAGTGATGATTATAGAATTGTTGTGGTAGAAAAATTTGGATATGGGTTCAGTGATATTGTAGATAGTGACAGAGATATAGATACAGTTTTAGGACAAACTAGAACAGCACTTGATAAAGCCGGAATAAATGGTCCGTATGTCCTTTGCCCACATTCAATGTCAGGAATAGAAGCTCTATATTGGGCACAGCAGTATCCAGAAGAAGTAGAAGCTATTGTCGGGTTAGATATGGCAGTTCCAGAATATTATGACGAAATGAAAATTAGCATTCCGGTGATGAAATTGGGACAATATGCTGCAGCGTTAGGAGTTACAAGATGGATTTCGGGTATTTCGGAGAGTGATGCTATTAAATATGGAACATTAACTGATAATGAAAAAGAAATATACAGGGCTGTTTTTTATAACAGAACAGCAACGGTAACGATGATTAATGAAGCAAAAGAAATAAAAGAAAGTGCCGGTGTTGTAAAAGCATATGGTGTTCCACAAGTACCAATGTTATTATTTATTTCCAATGGTTCAGGTGGCACAGGCTTTGATGAGAAAACATGGAGAAGTATTGCTGAAGAATACATTTCAAAATCAGATAATGCAGTATACATTGAATTGGATTGCCCTCATTATGTACACGATTATATGTATGAAGAGATAAGTAGCGAAATAAAGAACTTTTTGGATTAAATTTTTGGCTCTAAAGAATCCGACAAATTCCAAGTTTTTGAAACTGAGAAATCGGGATTGATCGAGTTCTTTGAGTGAGATACACTTCTTGGACGAAGGGAAGGAAGAAGAAAAAAGTACTTTAGAGGTATTATGGAATGAGTAATAAATTGGTTGAGCACAAAGAATCAAAAGAAATATTAACTGGAAATCAAAAGAAAATTTTGTTTTGGATTTGTTTCATTATTTTAAGTATAGCTTTCATTACAGTCTGGATAAATATACTTTTGACATCTAAAGCATTTAATACACAAATGGAAGAGATGGTACTGGGAGAAGATTACTATATGGAGGATATTGTGATTACAGGTAAAAGGGCTGAAGATGCCTCGGCTGATACGATATCTCAGAATTATTTCTTCTACTACAACAATGGAAAAGTGAATGATTATCACAAGCGAATGCAAGTACCGGGATTTGTATATTCGGAATATAATGTAGGAGATTCCATAGCTGCATATACCACAGACCATGTTAGTTATTCTTATTACAAGTATGGGATTCTTTCGGATACAGAGTATACAAACAATGAATTAATGAAAGTGGCTGGCGTATTGCTTGGAATAGGAATATTTTTATTGGCTTTGTTTGGGGTATTAAGTAAGAAAATGAATTACAAGAAGTAACCAACTTCCCGTTTATTGGGAAGTCGCAGAGAACGAAAAATCGGGATTTATATATAAAGGAGAATATTGATGAAACTGTTTTTATGTTCGCACTTTTCAA